>Ga0129308_1000062_pt1 | contig 193603 bp, 175 predicted proteins | sample L827metagenome_FD_94440 | JGI IMG/M metagenome (GOLD analysis project Ga0129308, IMG submission 94440) | Ring-tailed lemur group fecal microbial communities from Wisconsin, USA - L827 metagenome | ecosystem: Host-associated > Mammals > Digestive system > Large intestine > Fecal | place: USA...
AGTACGAAATGCCAGTCTATTTCCTGCTCCTTCACTTTCTTTTCCGCATTTTCATAACACTTTACGCAATCCGAAAAAGTCTGTAACAGCTTCTCTACATCTTTTCTTTCCTCTGTTACCTCCCGGCATTGCCTGTCCAGGCGATTTACTATTTCCTTGTATTCGGACATGCTGCTAAGATTATCTTTTACTGCATATAATCTTTTTTCTAAATCTTTCAATTCCTCTATTATCGCAGTAAATTGTTTTTTTATCCGAATACTCTCTTTTAGGTCAATTCGAAATTCTGCCATCTTCTGTCTCCTTATGTAGTATTTTCTGCAAAAACATACTAACATAAGTTGCCTGCAATTTTTCATTTTTGCGACGAACGACACGGGAAATGGGATGAATAACCAGTTTTGCCAAAAATCAATCCTGCCTTTTTCGGCAATACTTGCACTATCCATTTATTATAGCGAATCACCGCCAGGAAAACAACAAAAAACCTCAGAGATAAAAACACAAAAAAATACCGCCGGGCAGGGCGTTCTTCTGCACTGACGGCGGCATTTTTTGTGTTTTTTAATTTGTTATAATTTTTTTGATTTTAACAGATTTCTTACTGCTTTTATTCCAGTTTATTTTTTGATTTTAATGGATTTCTTACTGCTTTTATTCCGGTTTATTTTTTGATTTTAACGGATTTTTTACTGCTCCATTTGCTGTATTTTTTCACGCCATCTACGGACACATATGCGCGCATTCTTACATAGTAGGTTTTTCCCTTGATCAGCTTGGAATAGTTTGCGCTTGTCTTGGAAGCTGACAGCTTTTTCTTTACTACTTTCGATTTAAAATTGGATTTTGTGGAATACTGCAGTTCATAACCATCTGCACCTGTTACTTTTCCCCATTTTACTGTCATTTTTTTCTTCGCGGTATTTTTTACGCTTTTGATTTTCGGAGCATTGGGAACGTTGGCAACATAGTCGATGTTAAAGTTATAGGAGCCGACGCCATAGATATTGTTATCTTTGGTAATGGCAAGATAATAGGTTCCCTTTGCAAGTGTGATGTACTCCGATACCTTTGCCCCGCTGAGCACCGTTCTGACAAAGGACTCATTCATATTTGAATCGTATATTACATTTTTCAATGTGCCGTTTGCGGAATTTGTCATGTTAAAATAGATTTTTCCTGCTGCCGGTACGGTAAAAGTATAATAATCTACCTCGTCATTCTGGGCGAGTACGCCTTTATATTTCTTTCTCAATTCAATAGCTGAGGCTGTGGAAACGGTATCATTGTTGGAATCCTGCGTTTCTGTAAAGCTTTCTCCCATGGAATCAACATTCGCAACAAATGAGACTGCACCGGAAGCACCCGCATGCAGCATTTCGATTTCCAGATAGTACTGTCCGCCTGTCACAAAAATACTTCCTGTTGAAAAAGAATTGGTATATCCAAAATTTTTACAACTATATACCTCTGTTTTTAATGTATCATAAACACATAGCCTAAGCCCAGCCGTTCCGTCTTTATTTACCCCAATATTCAGCTCGCTGGCTTCATTTACAGTAAATTTGTAATACCTTTTGGAGTCACTGTTGGTCAAATCCTCCGCTATTGTTGTACCAAACTGCAGCTCTCTTGCATTTGCAAAGGTTGTATTTGCCGCTGCCGAAGGATTGCCGTCATCTGCTTTTACCTGCTCTGTCGGCACCCATGTGGTTACTGCCAGCATTAAGGCTAACAGCCCCGCTATGATTCTGTTTTTTAATGTTTTTTTCATTCGCTTTCTCCTTTTTGATTTCCATTTTCTTTTTTTGTTTTGCTGCGCTTTTATTACTGTGTGACCATCTCCTTCCACGCTCTTTGCAGCTATTTTTAACACAACAAAAAGCCGGTATTTTCCCAATGGAAAACACTGGCTTTTTGTTGTGTTGAATACTTATTTGCCTTTTTAGTTTTATTATCGAAAGAACCTGCTGTGCTGTACCGTATTTTCTCTTCTGTGTTCATACACCGTCACGTCCTTTCTTGCCTTTACAGAATAATTTGGAAATAAATCTTATTTAGCATACATCAAGCATTGGAAAAATGCAAGATAAAGCATGAAAAATCTCTATCTATCCTTTATCCAATCAATACCTCTTTCCCCTCAAACGCAAATCCATACTTTCGAATTTGTTCCTTAGACATGCCTTTTGCCACAAGCGCTGCCTCATACTGTTTTTCCTCAATCTGCCGGAGCGCCGACTGCACAGTTTCCTCCAATGAGTTTTCTTTCCCTGGGCGATGTACCTTAAACTCCAATATCATCGCATCCTTTTTCTTATCCTTTGGCTCTATCATCACATCATATCTCCCAAAGCCGCTCTCCCGGTTAGAAGTAATCACATATTCTTCCGAGAGTTCCACTAAAAGCCCTAGGACAAAACCATGATAAAATCTTTCCGGTTCCGCCTCATTCAGTCCTTTTGCCGTATCAAAATAGCTGAAGCTCTGCCGCGTTACCCGGTTCATATACTCATTCATTGCCTCCACATCTCCCTGCAGAAGCGCTTTCACAAAACCATTATAATATCTCTTTACCGGAGAAAACCAACCTCGGACCATACTGTAAAACATTCCAAGCACTTCCCCGTTGGTAAGGCTCAGTTCATACTGAATCTCTTTCCCAAAATTAAACTCTGTCTGCTTCTCATATCCGCAGACTTTTAAATAACCGCTGGCAAGCAGCAGGCTGAATACGGCTGAATCATTATCATCCAGCTGATTGTATACAATCTGTTCATCAATGGGACAGCAGATAGTTTCCCCTCTGAGCAATGCCTCAAAGGTCGTCTTAATGTCGCTGTCTCCCTCACGTATCAGTTTTCCCACCAGACTATTGCTGCTGGTGTTCGCCCAATAGGTGCCGAAATTTCCCTTATCCAGAAAATTCAACATAGACCAGGGGTTATAAATATCAGTATGTTTTCCAAAAGTAAAACCATCATACCATGCCTTTACCCCCTCTTTCTTTTCTTCCAGACCGTATTCTTTTAACGCCTCAAATACTTCCATTTCCGTAAAACCAAAAGCTGTTGCATACTTGTCACAAGTAGTAGTAACAACCTCCAGATTATTCAAGTCTGAAAAAATAGACTCCTTACTAACTCTTGTAATTCCCGTCATGACAGCCCGTTCCATATATGGATTGGTTTTAAAGGTGGAATTAAACATACTTCTGGTAAATGCCACCAGTTCCTCCCAAAAACCATTGACATAAGCCTCTTGCATAGGGGTATCGTACTCGTCCAGCAGAATAATAACCTTTTTCCCATAATAACGGTACAGAAAATCTGACAACTGATAGAGCGCTAACGTCGCATCGCTGTCACGTATCTCTACCTCTAACATCCTGTCAAAGAAAGCCCTGTCTGCTTCCGTCAGCACTTCGCTGTCTCTCACAAAAGAATATTTCACATATAAATTTGTCAAAAGCTGGTTGATTCTTTCTCTGGTTGTAACATAATCAACTTCCTTGATACTGGCAAAAGACAGACTGATTACCGGGTAACTTCCCTGAAGTTTTCTGTACGCTTCGTCCCTCCAAACAGAAAGCCCCTCAAACAGTTCTCCCTTTCCGGCATAATTTATAGAAAAAAAGTATTCCAGCATACTCATATTCAAAGTCTTACCAAAACGCCGTGGGCGGGCTATCAGCGTAACATCATCATTACTTTCCCACCACTCGCGGATAAATTCTGTTTTATCTATATAAAAGCAATTTCTTTCTATGATTTTTCCAAAGTCCTGTATCCCAATTCCAACTGTCCTTGCCATAGCCAACCTCCCTGCAAAACTATTTTACCAAAATTCCGGCAGCTCCTATCTATTGTTCTTCTATTATAGCGAATCACCACCAGGAAAACAACAAAAAATCCCCGGATATAAAAAACGCAAAAAATGCCGCCGGGCAGGACTTTTTCCTGCGCTGCCGGCGGCGTTTTTTGTGTTATCTAATCTGTTATATTTTTTTGATTTTAACGGATTTCTTACTGCTTTTATTTCAGTTTATTTTTTGATTTTAACGGATTTCTTACTGCTCCATTTGCTGTATTTTTTCACGCCATCTACGGACACGTATGCACGCATTCTTACATAATAGGTTTTTCCCTTGGTTAGTTTGGAATAGTTTGCGCTTGTCTTAGAAGCTGACAGCTTTTTGGTTACTACTTTCGATTTAAAATTGGATTTTGCAGAGTACTGCAGTTCATAACCATCTGCACCTGTTACTTTTCCCCATTTTACTGTCATTTTTTTCTTCGCAGTATTTTTTACGCTTTTGATTTTCGGGGCATTGGGGACGTTGGCAACATAATCGATGTTAAAGTTATAGGAACCGACGCCATAGCTGCTGTTATTTTTGGTAATGGCAAGATAATAGGTTCCCTTTGCAAGCGTGATGTACTCGGATACCTTTGCCCCTTTATCCGCTGTTTTGATATAGGACGCATTTACGTCAGAATCGTATATTACATATTTCAATGTGCCGTTCGTGGAATTTGTCATGTTAAAATTGATTCTTCCTGCTGCCGGTACAGTAAATGTATAATAATCTACCTCGTCATTCTGGATAAGAGCGCCTTTGTATTTTTTTCTTAATTCGATGGCGGAGGCTGCGGAAACCGTGTCATTGTTAGAATCCTGCGTTTCTGTAAAGGTTTCTCCCATAGTATCAGCATTGACAATAAATGAGATTGCACTCTCATTTCTCTCATCAATTTCAATTTCCAGATAATACTGTCCGCCTGTCACAAAAATACTGTCTGTCGAAAAATCAGTTATCCAATTACTATGGCTTTTTCCATAACAATATACCTGTGTTTTTAATGCATCATAAACATATATCGTAAAACCAGCCCTTGAATTTTCTATGTTAGCCCCAATATTCAATTCACTGGCTTCATCTACTGTAAATTTGTAATACCTTTTTCTGTCACTTTGGGTCAAATTCTCCGCTATTGTTGTACCAAACTGCAGCTCTCTTGCATTTGCAAAGGTTGTATTTGTTGCTGCCGGAAAATAGCTGTCATCCGCTTTTACCTGCTCTGCCGGCATCCATGTGGTTATTGCCATCATTAAGGCTAACAGCCCTGCTACGATTCTGTTTTTCAATGTTTTTTTCATTCGCTTTCTCCTTTTTTGATATCCATTTTCTTTTTGTTTTTGCTGTGTTTTTATTACTGTGTCACCATCTCCTTCCACGCTCTTTGCAGCTATTTTTTAACACAACAAAAAGCCAGCATTTTCCCAAAGGAAAACACTGGCTTTTTGTTGTGTTGAATACCTATTTACATTTTAGTTTTTTTATTTAAAGAACCTGCTGTGCTGTGCTGTGCTGTGCTGTGCTGTGCTGTGCTGTGCTGTGCTGTGCTGTGCTGTGCTGTGCTGTGCTGTGCTGTGCTGTGCTGTGCTGTGCTGTGCTGTGCTGTGCTGTCAGTATTCTATCTTCTGTGTTCATACACCGTCAAGTCCTTTCTGTCTTATTTCTGCTGCCTGTTCATTTCTTGTTGCTATTTCCTCTTACGCAGCGTTCCGGTAGTCGTATTCAACCATTAAAAACCGTCTGCGACGAAGACTGTAATTTTCTTATTTTTACAGAATAATTTGGAAATAAATCTTATTTAGCATACATCAGCATTGGAAAAAATGCAAGATGAATCATTAATTATAGATAAAAAACACAAAAATGCCGACGGAATACTTTTTTCTGCAATTTTTACATCTAATGCTTTTTGCACTTTAAATACACATCTAAATATTTTCTCAAATGTTATACACTCAACCTTTTACCTTCCTAATTTTTAAAAGTCAAATCCGACAATCGTTTTATAAGAAATAGCCAAGTTCAACATTTCCTTTAATCTTACAAGTTCTTCATTTTTATTTTCATTAATTAATTGTGTTACAACTTCTAGCGCTATTGGAATTTTATCCAATTCTAATATCTCCTCTTCATTCAAATAAATTGTTATTTCCCGCAATAAACTGAACTTCTCAGATGTTTCCAGCCACTTTGAATTTTACTCAACTGATGTCGTATAGTTTAATTTGATTTGGATTCACTTTTTTAATTAAAGGAATTGGTGTCCTAAAGTATAACCATAATAATTTTTATTCCTCTTCTTTTTCATTCATTTCTAATGAACCAATAATCAAAATTCTATCTCCCCTTTGATAATCTATCGCACTTTCAAATTCAATCAAAATTCTATCCTCCAATATAGATGAAAGTGCATATAGTGAATACTCATCAATAACTTGAGCCACTTCTACAACTGCTTCAATATGTGAAGATTTTTGTATTTCTTGGTAATATCTTAGTTCTTCATCTATTTTTTGGCTAAAAGAAACTAATTCAATTGATAAATCTCCTTCCAATATATCGCCTTTTTTCTTTTTGCTTGATGCTTCACTATTTTCTAAAAATTCATCATATTCCAAAAAATGTACATTTAATTTTACATCTTTTCCACTTACTTGAATTACTGCAAATCTTTCATAACCATCAGTAAAAATTTCATTTATTACATATTTTCTCATTTTTCCTTACCTCTATTGCATTTTATTAAATGATTTTACATCACTTGGCATCATAGATTGAATTTTTCCATCACGAACTATTACTACAACTCCTTTTTTAGGGTTAACTGCACCATCAATATAATAAATTGTTTTACCATTTATGTTTTTAATATTTCCAGCTGATGTTGCTTCACTAATAACACGTTCTGCTTGTGTTGTAAAATTATTAAATCCATTCAGTGAATTATTAAATGCTCCTTCTTGAACTCCTAATCTTTGTTCTAATGAAGGAATTCTTTCTGGATATTTTTCCCAATAATCACTAAAATGCTTTACTCCTTGATTAGTTCCATCATCTAATGTTCCCCATTTTTTTGCAGCATCACTTTCACTGATTAATTCTTTTACTGTCTTACTACCACTCTCTACCGCCTCATCCACATACTTCCCAAGCTCTCCGGCACGCTTTTTTTCTTTCCCCGCCTTTCCTGCCGCTTTCGCCGCATCTTCTGCCTTATCAACAGCCTTTGCAATGTCCGCTGCCTCGTCCAAATGCCCGATAACCTTACCGCCAGCCTTTACAGCTGCTTTTCCTCCGCCAACAACTTCTCCTACTCCGGGAACAAATGCCAGCCCGGATAGCAATGCGTTACCCCAGTCTTCCTCCGCTGCATACCATGCTGTATTCACTCCATCAAAAACCGCCCCAACTCCCGGAAGAACCCCTGCTGCGTCAAGAACCAGATGCCAGTCTATTTTCTGCTCCTTCACATTCTTTTCTGCATTTTCATAGCACCTCACACACTCAGAAAAGGTCTGTAACAGCTTCTCCACATCTGTCCTTTCCTCCGTCACCTCCCGGCATTTTCTGTCCAAGCGATTTACTATTTCTTTGTATTCAGGCATGCTGCTGAGATTATCCTTTACTGCATATAATCTTTTTTCTAAATCCTTCAATTCCTCTATTATCGCAGTAAATTGTTTTTTTATCCGAATACTCTCTTTTAGGTCAATTCGAAATTCCGCCATCTTATGTCTCCTTATGTAGTATTTTCTGCCAAAACATACTAACATAAGTTACCTGCAATTTTTCATTTTTGCGACGAACGACACGGGAAATGGGATGAATAACCAGTTTTACCGAAAATCAGCCCTGCCTTTTCCGGCAATACTTGCTGCTGTTCTTCTATTATAGCGAAGCACCGCCGGGAAAACAACAAAAACCACCGCATGACAGCGCTCTTACCCGGCACTGCCAAACGATGGCTTTATCCTTTATTCCAATCTTATTTCTTTGTAATATATCCCTGTGCTTTCAGCAGCTCTGCACAAAGCACTGCACCGCCGGCTGCGCCGCGGACTGTGTTATGAGATAATCCGACAAATTTCCAGTCGTATACGGTATCCTCTCTCAATCTGCCGACAGAAACACCCATTCCGTTTTCATAGTTCACATCCAATGCAATCTGCGGTCTGTTGTCATCCTCCAAATACTGGATAAACTGCTTTGGAGCGCTTGGAAGCCCTAATTCCTGTGGAGCGCCGCTGAAGTTCTTTAATGCCTCGATTAACTGCTCCTTGGTGGGGTTCTTTCTGAATTTTACAAATACTGCCGCGGTATGTCCGTTCAGTACCGGAACACGGATACACTGGCAGGTAATCACCGGTGACTCAGCCGGAACAATGGCTTTTTTCTCATCATCAATGTGTCCCCAGATACGAAGCGGCTCTTTCTCGGATTTCTCTTCCTCACCGCCGATGTATGGAATAATATTTCCAACCATCTCCGGCCAGTCCTTGAAGGTCTTTCCTGCACCGGAAATTGCCTGATATGTGGTGGCAACTACCTCATAAGGCTCAAACTCTTTCCATGCAGTCAGTACCGGAGCATAGCTCTGAATGGAGCAGTTCGGTTTTACTGCCACGAAACCGCGCTTTGTGCCAAGTCTTTCTTTCTGGTATTTGATAACTTCCATATGCTGCGGGTTTACCTCAGGCACTACCATCGGCACGTCAGGCGTCCATCTGTGGGCGCTGTTGTTGGAAACCACCGGAGTTTCTGTCTTTGCATAGTCCTCCTCAATTTTCTTGATTTCCTCTTTTGTCATATCTACTGCGGAAAATACGAAGTCAACCTCTGCCGCTACTTTCTCCACTTCATTGACATTCATTACCACGATATTTTTCACTGCCTCCGGCATCGGAGTATCCATTTTCCAACGGTCACCCACTGCCTCTGCATAGGTTTTTCCTGCACTTCTCGGGCTTGCTGCAATGGTGGTCACCTCAAACCATGGGTGATTTTCCAAAAGAGAGATAAATCTCTGTCCTACCATACCTGTTCCACCAAGAATACCAACTTTTAACTTTTCGCTCATGAATCCAATCTCCTCGTTATTTGCTCTAATTTCCGTATCCGGCGCTTATTTCCAATCTCAAAACACGGTTTTCTTCTTCATTGTGTCCGTGTCTTGCGAACAAGTGTCGGTCATAGTGATTATCTTATGCTATTTTTGACAAAATTGCAATGCTTTTTTCGTAAAAGTTTCCGTCAATTTTTGTCATTTCTTGTGCACTTCTCACAATAGCAGCGGTATAAAGTGTGAATAGCCCGTCAGGGCGTAGACATTCCCCGCGAAACGCTCTTTGCGTGAGTGGCTGGAATATCTTTTCACTCTTTATGCTTCTAAATATTCCTTTTCCAAGGCAATGACCCGCTCCATAGCTTCTTTGCCCGGTGCTCCCACAGTAAGACGTTTATTGACACAGGTTTCCATGGAAATTGCCTCGTAGACGTCCTCCTCAAAAACAGGGCTGATGGCTTTCAATTCCTCTAAGCTCATATCGTCGATGGCAATGCCCTTGTCAATACAGTACAGCACAATCTGCCCTACAATCCCGTGAGCGTCCCGGAAAGGCACGCCGTGGTTTACCAGATAATCTGCTGCGTCCGTGGCATTGGTAAAGCCCTGGTTTGCAGAATGGTACATTTTTGTTTTATTAAATTTCATGGTGGCAAGCATTCCGTTAAACAACGCAATACAGCCCTTCACCGTGTCCATGGCGTCAAAGGAAAGTTCCTTGTCCTCCTGCATATCTTTATTGTAAGCAAGTGGAATGCCCTTCATGGTGGTAAGCAGAGAATTTAACGCCCCGTACACGCGCCCTGTTTTTCCCCTTACCAGCTCTGCAATATCCGGGTTCTTTTTCTGGGGCATAATGCTGCTTCCGGTGCTGTAGGCATCATCAATTTCCACAAACTGGTACTCGTTGGAATTCCAGATAATGATTTCCTCGGAAAAACGGCTTAAGTGCATCATAATCGTGGCGCAGGCAGAGAGAAATTCAATCAGATAATCTCTGTCGGAAACGCCGTCCATACTGTTTAAGGTCGGACCGTAAAAACCTAATAATTCCGCCGTGTATTCCCGGTCTAAGGGATAGGTGGTTCCCGCTAAAGCTCCGGAGCCAAGAGGACAGTAATTCATGCGCTCATAAATATCGGAAAGACGCTGGCGGTCACGCTTGAACATTTCAAAATAAGCTCCCATGTGGTGCGCTAACGTAATAGGCTGCGCCTTCTGCAAATGAGTAAATCCCGGCATAATGGTTTCCGTGTTTTCTTCCATAATTTTTAAAATTGTCTGCAATAATTCTTTTAATAATTCGCCAGTCTGCAGCACCTGTTCTCTGGTATAAAGGCGCATGTCGAGAGCCACCTGGTCGTTTCTGCTGCGTCCGGTGTGAAGCTTCTTTCCGGTATCTCCCAGACGGTCAATGAGATTTGCCTCCACAAAGCTGTGAATATCCTCATATTCGGAGGTAATCTCCAATTTGCCGCTCTCCACGTCCGCTAAAATTTCCTCTAAGGTGCGGATAATGTCATCCCGCTCCTGCTCCGTTAAAATGCCCTGTTTCCCTAACATTTTTACATGGGCGATGCTGCCCTCAATGTCCTGTTTATAAAATTTCTGGTCAAAGGTGATGGATGCGTTAAAATTATATACTAACTGGTCTGTCTCCTTTGTGAATCTCCCTCCCCATAACTGTGCCATGGTTTTGTCCTCCTTTTTTCTGGTTATTTCATTTTCTTTTACAAAAATATGATCCTGGCATTTTCTGAACCAGCCTGCAAATCACACTGCTTCCTGTGCATTCCGGTTATCGTTTTTTGCAGCGATTTCCTCGTCCCGCTGTTTTTTCGAAAAAATACAGCCGCAATAATACTGGCGGTACATGCCGTATTCCTGCGATAGTTCCACGGAACGCTTGTAGCCGTTTTTCTTTTTAAAATCAGAATTTAAGTACCGGATACCGTATTCCGCTGAAAGACGGTCTCCGATTTCATTCAGCTTTTCTGCATTCTTTAATGGGCTGATGGAAAGCGTGGTGGTAAAATAGTCCATCTCCATCTGTTTTGCCAGCTTTGCCGCTTCCCGAAGCCGCAGCTCATAGCATAAAAAGCAGCGCTCCCCGCCCTCTCTGTCCTGCTCGTGTCCCCGGACGATATCATAGAACCGCTGTTCCTCAAACACGCCCTCCACAAAGGAGATGGGGTGCTTTGCAGGAAGGCGCTCTATGAAATTCTGCTGTTCCTTTACTCTTTTTGCATATTCTTCCTGCGGATAAATGTTAGGATTGTAATAGAATACCGTGATGGAAAAATAGTCCGACAGATATTCTAAGCAGTAGGAACTGCAGGGCGCACAACAGCTGTGCAGAAGCAGGGTTGGTATCAGCCGATTCTGCTGGTTTTGCCGTATCGTTTCCTCTAATACTTTCTGGTAATTTTGTTTCATGTTAGCGGTACTTCCTTTTTTCCTGCGGAATATTTTTAAATGACTGATGCAGGAAACGTCTGGTTTCATTAAAAATTCACTTAGATTATTCTATACGATATGTACAAAAACTGCAAGGGATATGTAGAGGGGATTTTAAAAAGGGGACGCTCAGACTGCTGCCGGACACTTTCTGTCAAACACTCTCCCGCATCGTTTCTGTTTCTGTGAGAACACAGCAATGACAGTCAAGCGTATAACCCCACCGAAAACACCTCGCTAAACACTAAGCCCATCCCTATCATATCACTGATAGGTTATTAACCCTTTATTTAAAAATCACGTCCAGGACAATATGGTTTTGGCTCTCTGCAGCCATGTATGGTTTGCAGAAAATTCCTGATACCCCTGTTCTGCAATGTGCTCCCGCAATGACGAATTTTCCATTAGTTCTCCTGCCAGTCTGCTTAAGCTCTCCATATTTTTCAAAGAATAAAGGGCAATATTTTCCCGGTCTTTAAAGTGAGCACGAAGATAAGGATTTTCGTCGGTAAGGACTGCTGTTTTGTTCGCCATGCCTGCTAAGACGCGGTCATGAAGTCCATTGTTAAAAATAGGGGAAACATTTAAAAGGAGCTGTTCTCTGGATATTTTTTCAAAGGACAGTTCAAAAAGAACAGGCTTTCCTTTTGTAAGGTACGTCTCATTGACCGGGGTGTATTTCTGCCAGCCCTCTCCTACCGCCAGGACAGGTATTTTTTTTGCCAGCAGTTCATCGACTGCCGCTTTTCTGAAATAGTCCCGGATATAGGCGTCTACCGGATACATGGCGTTCATGAAAAGGGAAAAATTTGCATCGTCAAGCTCCATATCCTGCTCCTTTAAATAAATACGAAATGCCTGCTCCATGGGAAGGCAGGGGTCTGCCAGCCGCTGTTCGATGAGATTTTTCATAAAACTCTGCAGAGGCTCCGGGGATGACGTCACCAGTTCATAAACAGAATCCGGATTGTCGTAGGTTCCCATAAACAGGATTTTGTCCGCAGGATTTTTCTTTCCCCCGGAGAGGGCTTCTGTCGCTCCTAATGGCAGCATATAAACGCCCGCCAACTGCGGATGATATTTTCTGACATATTCCCGCTGTCCTTCATCCAGCACAATGGCATGAAAATTTTTCCCGCTGCGTACCAGAGCATTATAGTGAAATAACGGATGGTCTAACACATAATCAAAAAACGGTCCATCTAACTGCTCCATAAAGGGCGTCCCGTCCTCCATTTCCAGCCTTGGCAAAAGGGAGTTGAAATCAAAAACCGCCCGATATTTTTTCCCGGTCAGAGGCTCTAAGATTTTGTCAAAATCATCCTCCCTGGTAAATTCACAGACCTGCACCTCAAAGCCCAATTCCTCAAACGCCGCCCCCAGCTGATGAGCAAAAAAATTGCCGGAGCAATAACAGATTTCCCTTGAGCAAAATACTAATATCTCTTCTTTCTGTTTCATTATCCCTCGATTCCGAACATCTCCCGGCAGATACGCCTGCCGCTTTCTGTTCTGAAAATTCTATCGTATGCCTGCCGCACCGCCTCTTTTTTGACGCCGTCCTCATAAAAATTCACAAGGAAATCCGCCTCCACCAAAATCTGATAATCCATCCCCTCAATATTTCCATAAGTATGGTGATGTCCCACCAGATAACAGACCCTCTCCGTCACCTGTTCCGAAAATCCCAGCCGCCTCAGCATTTCCCCCGCCACCGCCGGCCCTTCCTTCTCCTGTAATTTCCCCTCGCAGCTCCCATACTTCTCCTCCGCCGCTTTAATCCCAATATCATGCACCAAAGCCGCCGCCTCCAAAACAAAAAGCTCCTCCTCTCCCAATCTCTCCAATTCCCCCATCAATTTCGCATAACTATGCACCTTCGTAAAATGCTGAATCCGTTTCGGGTCATTCCCATAATAACGTATCATTTCACAATACAACTCATTTATCATTTTCTATATCCCTCCAGTCCTTTCTCTTTTTTCTTCTTACCATAAAATATTCCCCCATTTACCTCTCCCAAAATCAAATCCACAAAACCTCTCCCCCTTCTCTCCCAAAATCCCCCACAGCAGCCAACATTGCAAAAGATTCGAATACAAAAAGCCTGAACAAACTCTCCGTTACCCCCAAAACAGCCAACAGCCCAAAAGGATTCGGGTGCCAAAAGGGGGCTGTGGGAGAAGGATGCAGGCAGATGGCGCAAAGCAGGCTCTGTTTTTGTGACTATGGGAAGAGATTAGATGTTCTTAGAAATCTGCAGAGTACCCAGTAACGCCCAGCCACGGACGGCTGGGCGAGGTCCAACGGCGCCACGGAAGGCGCCTTTTGGACCGTTTACGTCCCCATCCCATAACCTCCGGCAGCAGATTTCTTAGAACATCTTATCTCTGTACATCGGAACAAAAACAGAGCCTGCTTTGCGCCATCTGCCCCCACATCCTTCCCCCCAGCCCCTCTTTTGGCACCCGAATCCGTCCCAACGCCAAAAAAGACCTTCACAAGAGCCTTTTTCTCCCGCAAAAGTCTTTTTCCACCTTCCTAACGAATAAAGCGCAGCGCCAAAATTCCCACCACATAGATAAGGGCGCACAACACCATAAATACAGTTGCCCCGCAGAGCACGCCTGCAACAATCTGCGCAATTATCACCAATCCATGAAGCCAGATTGGCACATCATGAAGACAGACAGCCAGTCCGGCTTCAATCACCACAATCACACAGACCGGGACAACCGGCATCTGCAATGTAATCATACTGACTAAAATAACAAGCAGCACCGCCACTATGACGCCAAACAATATCAACATGTTTTTATTTTCCCGGACTGCCGTTCCTACCGCTGCTCCCGGACTTTTCTTCCTGCGCTCTTTTATGGATATACGTTCTTCTTTTACCTGATTTTCTGTTTCACTCACTCCTGTTTTCCCCTCTCTCTCCTAATACCTTAAAACTTAGTATAATATCTCTCGATATTATACCAAGTTCTAAGCGAAAGGACAAGTTTTTTTAAAACTGAATTGGTGCAACCTCCGGTGTCAGCGGTTCCATCCGGTATTCCGGAAACTGTTCTATCAGTTCTCCTAAGCACAGAGTTGTGTTGTAAACCGTGTCATGGCACAGCATTACTACCTTTTTCCTGTCCAGCGTTGTCTCTTTTGCATTGGCAAGCAGGCTCTCCGGCGTGGATTTTGTCACGGCGTCCTCTAAGCTTGCATTCCAGTCAAAATAAGTATACCCCCGCTCTGTCATGGCGGCGATAATATCCTTATATACTCCTTTATTATAAGCATTTATGCTGCCGCCGGGGAAACGGAACAGCTGCGCTTTTACCCCGGTTACTTCATAAACGACATTGTACGCCTTTTCAAAATCGGCAAGATAGCTGTCTACACTGGCATAGATTTCTTTATAATCATGGCTGTAGCAGTGAATACCAATGGTATGCCCGTCCTCCACAATCCGCCTTGCCACCTCCGGGTGCTTCTCCACATTTTCCCCCACTACGAAAAAGGTAGCTTTGATATTTTTCTTTTTTAACGTGTCAAGCACAGATACCGTATTTTCCGCCGTGGGGCCGTCATCGAAGGTCAGATACATGGTCTTTTCTTTTTTCCCTGTGTTATCTTCTGAATTAGCTTCTTCCAATTCCGTTTCTCCTAAGCCATCCTTTTCCTGAAATTCGTGCCCTCCCTGCCCTTCATCGTCTTTCTGCTCTGCAATTTCTTCCTCGGACTTAATCCCAGCTTCCCGTCTCCCTTCCTGTCCTTCACCATCCGGCTGCAAAAAATCTTCCTGCTCCGACCTCTGCTCCTGTAAATCAACTTCATTTTCCGGCAAATCTTCCGGCTCCGCCCCGCCGTCCGCAGCGTAAACCACCATTTTCCCGCTGACTTCCTGCCACATCTGATGAATGGCATTTCCCGTGAGACGCAGCAGCCCGCAGCACACTGCCGTCACTGCCAGAATCGCCGCTCCACGTCTTAGTTTCTGCCCGTATTTCTTTTTTCTTCCGTTTTCCGCCATTTCCTGTTTCCTCCGATTCCTGAATAGTCTCCAAAACTCCTGTGTAAATATATTTCTCCCAATGCCGAAATATACAAACCATGGAAGTTCTTTCTTATCGAAGTATAAACAGGCGGCACATCAAATCTGCGTCATTTTTGCATCATATTCCCATCATTTTTGCAACAAACCTGCATCATTTTGAAATTTTTAAGAAAAGCTCATTGATACCCTCATAACAGCCTATCGTGACCACGGTTCCTCCGTTTTCCATGCCCGGAAAACGGTATTTTTTATAGTCGGACGTGGTCTCCGACAGCGGATTTTCCGACTCATACGCCTCCATTCCCGTAAGCCCTATGTAACTGCTCCACGCCTCCACCATTGCCTCCGGTTCCATGTCCTCCCATGTCTTGTCCGAACGCAGATAAAATTCATAAATTTTTCCGGTTTCATCATCTAAATAGGCGTCCATCAGACGGTTAGATTTTGAGACGTTTTTTATTTCCGAAGAAAAACTGATTTTCCAGACCGTGATATTATTCCTGGGCTCTGTCACGTCTATGGCGGAATACAGCTGCGCAGTGTAGGAATCCTCTGAAACAGGCTGCAGGGACTCCGGTATCACGCCAAGCTCCTGCAGCTTTCCTATCTGTTCATTGCAGAGTTCAAAAACTTCCGCCTCTGCTCTCTCTGTTTTCTCCGCCGCATTCCGGTTTCTCACAAAAGCATAATTTCCGCTGACTTCCTCATAAGCAAATTCCTCTTCCGCCGTGTTTGCCCGGACGCTCTGCTCGCTGGCGGGCAGGGTCTGGCTGTTCAGGCACTTGGATAAGAGATAAATTTTTTCATTTTCCGTCAGAAGATAGCGGTAGCCCTGGCTCTGATTCTCCACCGTCTCCGTTGTAATCCGGTAAAAAACGGTTTTGTCCCTGTATTTCGCCAGCATTTCCGGTCCCCACATGGCAAAAAGAAATACAAACAATGCCCCCGCCACCAAAAACGGCAGCTTCCTATTCCTCTTCATCTAAAACCTCCTTCGGCAGCAGGAAGGAAAAACAGCTTCCCTCCCCCGGACAGCTCTCTATTTCCAACTGCGTCCCATGCAGCTCTAAAAACGCACTGCAAAGCGCCAGTCCCAGCCCTGCGCCGTTTTTGCTTCTGGAACGGGATTTATCTACCATATAAAATGCCTCCGTAATCTTTTTGCATTCCTCCGGGGGAATTCCCTCGCCGTAATCTTTCACCAGAAAACGGTAGCCTTCCTCCTCTTTCCTACCCTTCAGCTCTATCACCCCGCCGGGTTTTGAGGCTTTTATGGCGTTGTCCGTCAGATTGATGAGTACCGTTGTCAAAAGCTCCGTATCTGCGCAGACCTCTGCCTCCTCATAGGAAATCTGAAGTTCCACGGAAGTATCGTTTTCAAACATTTCCCTCAAATGTTCAAAAAACTGCGAAACCTCCGTTTTTCTAAGAACTGCCCCCTCCCGCTTTGCCACAATCATATCCAGCAGCCGGAAGGACATTTTCTCTAACCGTCTGCTCTCCGTATAAATATAATTTGCCGCCAGAAACTGCTTTTCTTCCTCTAATTTCCGGGAGCGCAGCATATCCGCATAACCCACCATGGAGGTCAGCGGGGTCTTTAACTCATGGGAAAAGGCGGCAATAAATTCCTCCCTCGCCTGCACTTCTTCCTTTAAATTCTGTATCGTTTCCTCAAGAGCCTCCGCCATGCGGTTAAAATCTCCGGTCAGCTCCCCCATCTCATCCGTACTGCTGCAGACTGCCCGCACCCGATAATCGCCCAAAGCCATTTTCTTCGCGGCGTCCCCCAGCCTGCGGATAGGCCCGGTCAGCCAGTTGGAAAGGAACAGCATGACAAGGGAGCTGACGAAAAGAACCGCCACCGTCACTCTCCGGTACACCGAAAAGCCCTTTGCCCGCTCCGCAAAAACCTCCGTCACATCCCGCATGGTTTCTAAATACAACACACGCCCCAAAGCATAAAATTTTGTGCCCGTCTGTATATAATAGCGTTCCCCCTGGGGAAGCACCTGGTAAATGCGGGTTTCCTCTGAGGCTTTGTCAAGAAAATCCGTCTCCTCCGCAAAGCCATCGCTGACATAGAGCACACGTTTTTCCTCATCGGAAAGCCGCAGCAGCCGCCCGTTTCCCTGCCCGCTGTTTTCTAAGGAAAAACCTATCTGCTCTGCGGTGGCGTCGGGAAGCACGTCATAATTGGAGGGAATATTCAAAGCCGCCGTCTCAAAGGCAAACTGCAGCACGCTGCTGTCGTCCATCGCCTGGCTGACCTCCCGCTCTAAGGAGGTTTCAAAAATGTAATTTACAAAATAATAGCCGCTGAAGCCAAACGCCGCAGCCATAATCATAATGGTACAAAACAAAATTTTGTAGGAAAATTTCATATGCCCCCCTTAATTCCCGCATTCCAGACGGTATCCAACCTTATAAACCGCCACCAGGCAATTTTCCCAGCCCACTTTTTTCCTGAGCCGCTGCACGTGAATCTCCACGGTTCTGCTGTTTGCAAGATACTCGTCGCCCCACACCCGCTCATAAAGATTTTCCTTAAACAGCGCAATGTTTTTATTCTGCATGAACAAAACCAAAAGCCCGTATTCTTTGTTGGTCAGCTCCACCGGGACGCCTGCTTTCGTGACTTTCCGGGATTCCAAATCCACGGTCACATCTCCGGCGGTAAGCACCTTCGCCGTCTTTTCAAATCTACGCAGCACAACCTCCACCCGCGCCATCAGCTCCACTACGTCAAAGGGCTTCACCAGGTAATCCTCCGCCCCTAACTTTAAGCCCTTCACTCTGTCCTTCACTTCGTGCTTCGCTGTGACAAAAATCACAGGTATCTTAAGAGGTCTGATATATTCCATAATGTCGTAGCCATCCGCTCCCGGCAGCATGATATCTAACAGAAGCAAATCAAAATTTTCCCGCTCAATCAGCCGGATTGCCTCTAACCCATCCTGGACGGATTTGCAGTCATATCCCGCCGCCTGCAAATTCATTTCCATCAAATCACAAATCGGTTTTTCATCATCTACAATCAAAATCTTTATCTTCATGTCATCCAACCCCAGTATTCCCGTATTTTTTTCACCAGTTCCTCTAACGTTTCCTCGTCACCGCAGGAATAAAATTCCCGAAATTCCTCATCCTTGACAAAGCCGTCCGTCCTCTGGTAATAGATGGAGCAGGACAACTCCTGCAGATATTCCCCGGAAGCTCCCTCAAAGCTGTATTCCGCTAACACCACCAAATCCTTCAGTCCGTCTCCGTCCACATCCCGCCCGGTAATGCCCTTTAAGGCGTAAAGGCTGTCGTAATCTTCCATAGGCTGAAAACTCCACACAATATTTCCCTGCTCGTCCGCCAGATAAATCATGAAAATATTATTTCCCACCAGCTTTGCCGTCCCCGGCACCACCTGCAGTCTCCCCAGCTTTTCAAAGGTGCGGAAATAGCACTGTTCCTCTTCTATCTGAAAACCATGTTCCATCAGTTCTTCTAAGGTCACTGCCGTATATAGATATTCGATGGAATTTCCGTCCCGCACGAAGGAGGCGATGCAGTTTATATTTTTATTCATGCCGAAACGGTTCATTTTGTCGGAAATCCGGTAGTCCCGGTAAAAGCCGTCCTTTGATTGAAACAGGACGTCTCCGATTTTGTACGTCTGTTCCTCCTTATACTGGGTGATAAACCCGATATCCGTCAGCCCGTCGTGGTTTAAATCCTGAAACGTAACCGCCGCCATCTCCGTTTCGGGCTGCTCTAACTGCCCCCGCCGGATACTGTTGTTTTCCAGTTCATTTGTCTTGTACAAAATCTGCCGGTTTTCGTCCAGAATAAAAATTGCCAGCCTGTGATATTTTTTGTCCATTGCAGGAAGAAAGCAGACTTGCCTCTCCCCGAAGGCGGCAAAACTTGTGGAAAACTGCTGCTTCTCTAATAATTGATAGCCTGCGCTTTTGATATCCTCTGCAGTTTTTAATTTTTCGAAAGTCTGCTGATATTCCTGGTAGGCGTCTGCGACATTTTCCTCTGTTGTGGGCGTAGCTTCACTCGCGAATTGCTGATATTCCCGATAAACTTCTGTTACATTTTTCTCTGTTGCAGGTGCCGTTTCACTTTTGAATTGTTGGTATTTCTGGTAGGCTTCTGCGACATTTTCCTCTGTTGTGTCTGTAAATATGTTTTCACATGTAGTTTTCTGCAAAGTTTGGTTTTTTTCTGCGATATTAGTTTTTCCGGCAAAAATGCTTACCGCGTCTTTGTGTATAAATCCCAGACAGCCCACCAAAAAAAGCAGCCCCATGACGGTTATCCTTCGTATTTTCATCACAAATCTCCCTATTTTCTATCTCACCTATACTTATATCAGTATAGCATTTTCCAGACTGCCCCGTAAACCGGTTAGAGAAAATGTTGCAGCTTTGATGCAATTTGCCTCTGCAATGATTTTCCTCTATCTCTTCAGCTAAATGCCGGATAATTCGCAGATTGGGCTGCAGAGACAATAATTTTTCTTTACCCCTTCCTTTAAAAGTTGTATACTAACAGACAGATAATTTTCAGAGAACAAGAAAGGTATGGATATCTTTATGGAAAATACAAAATGGACTTCCATGTGGGGCAACGCCGTTTCCATTGCGGAACACCGCCCGGAAAGCTATGGAAAAAATCTGACGCTCCGCTACCCGGTTTATGCGCCCTTTGACGGAGAGGCGCTGCGCTTTACGTTTGACAATTACTGCGGAACGGAGGCTGTCACCATCACAAAAGCTACCGTTGCCGTGGCTGATTTTGATATGACTGAAAAAATGAGTTTAGAATGCCCCATTGCAGCGGAAACTTTGCGTAACATCACCTTCTCCGGGGAAGCCTCCGTCACCATCGGCGCCCATGAGCAGGTGGTAAGCGACGCTGTTGCATTCCCGGTTTCTGCCGGGTCTGCCCTCTGCGTCAGCATTTATTTTTCTGATTTTACCCTGCTGCAGTCTGCTGTCCTCATTACCGGACCACTCTCCAAAGGATATTTTTCCATCGGGGACGAAGCTTCCTCGGGGAAACTTCCCATGGATACCACAAAAAGCACAAACTGGTTTTACTTTTTAAGCAATATTGATATTTTAGCCTCATCAGAAAACCACGCCGTCATCTGTTACGGGGATTCCATCACCGCCCAGTCCTGGCCTGATTACCTGACGCTGCGGGCAAAAGATCTGGGCGCCTGCCACACCTCTATTATCCGCCGGGCTGCCAGCGGCACCAGAATTTTGCGGCAGTATGAATGTATCACCTATGATTCTTACGGCTTAAAGGGGAGCAACCGTTTCCACCATGAAATCCCCACTGCGGGAGCAGACACCCTGATTATCCAGCAGGGAATCAACGATATCATTCATCCTGTGGGTACGGAGGTAAATCTGTTCCGCCCTATGAGCGATTTACCTGCCGCGTCAGAACTGATTGACGGGTTAAAATGGTATATCGAACAGGCGAGAGCTTATCATGATAAGGTGTATCTGGGAACGCTGCTCCCGATTTACGGCTGGCGCACCTACGCCCCGTTCCGGGAAACTTTGAAAAATGAAATCAACGACTGGATACGCTCGACAAATGAGATTGACGGGTGTATTGATTTTGACCTGGCGCTGCGGGATACTGCAAATCCTGCTGCGTTCCGGGAAGGCTTTGACAGCGGCGACCACCTGCATCCCAGTGCGGCTGCCTACCGGAAAATGGCGGAAATCGTACCGGAGGAATTGCTTTTCTAAAGGGATGGCTCAAACTTTGCCATGAGAATTGCTTTTTCAGAAAGAAGAAGGGGGGAAATTTCGTTTTTTCTTCCCCTTTAGCTGTCTGATGTTATGTACCAGCATAACAAGGGACAGGATAAGAATGGAAAACAGAAGCCTTTGGCATAATTTACTGGCGATTTTTTCCGGGCTGCCGGGGTTTACCCGTATGAGTTCCGTTTTTCCCAGCCGATTGCCCTGCTGAAAAATTACCGGGGTTTTTCCAACTACAATTTCGCCATTTATGGTGTATTCGTAGTAGGTATAATTCGCTCTGTTTTTGCTTTTATAATTGCGTTCGGAATCTGCCCCAACTACCGTTGCCTCTACCTCTTCATAATTCCGAATGGAAAACTGGTAAATGGCTAATGCCAGTATCGTACATAACATAATAGCAATGATAATTTTTATAGCCTGCTCCGGCTCAACTACTCTGGTTCTTCTTTGCATAGGTACTCCTTTTCTTTGTTTTATTTTATAAATCCAAGCCTGTATACAGACAGCTAATGCTGCCCATATGCAGGCTAAAAATTTATGTTCTCCGTGCCATTCTAAATTTCGTCGGTATCCTCCCAAATATCGGTATCGTCAGGGATTTTGTCGGTTTCTGACGGCTCATCCGCCTCATCCCAAACGCTGCCTCCATCTTCGGAAGCCTCCGTATCGTCCTGAATTTTTTCCGTATCCTCCGGCACATCTGCTGTCTCATCAGAAGCAACGTCTCCACCCTCTTCTTCCGTATCATCAGAAGGCGTGTCACCAATATCATCCAACGCTTCGCTGTCTGTCACTTCACTCTCTGCTGCCTGTTCGCTTTCCTCATCATTTTGCGTATCGGTTTCATCCGTTGTTTTCTCTTCCACCTGATTGAACCACAGCAGGTCAGTATTCTCATAATTGTTTGTGCTTGGAAGTGCAGCGCCCTGCATGGTTTCCACCACGGTACGCCCACCGGAATAACTCATAGTATTAAACATCGTTATTCTTCCGGTTGCCGCATCAAAATCGAACACGTGCCAAACCGTTCCACCCACATTTTTCGGCACATTATAGGTTCCATACAGCGTATTTCCGATGTAAAGAGCTACCTTTGCCCCCGAATTAGACAGTGCCTTGCTGTTACTGCTGCCGCCATTGGTATAATCATGGACATAATAGCTGTAAGTACCGGTCTGGTTCCTATTATAAAGGGTGACTGTCTCCGGTCCATAACTGGTGGTGTCATCTACATCTAAATCTGCATACTTCACATTACCGGAATTGTATTGCTTATTGCTGAAATATACATGGAATCTGCCTGTTCCGTCTGCCGTCGGTCCAAACAAGTGGGAATCCAAATCCCTTGGCGTCTCCCCCCATGTAAGCACAATTCGAAGCTGCCCCTCAGCGTTCTCCAAAGATTCCGGTGAAAGGGTTACATTTGCCAGCACATCACATCCTGAGATTACAGCTGCATTCACACTGGCTGCGATATATCCGGACGCCGTAAACTGAAGCGTATAGTTGCCCGGCGCCAGTTCAACGCTATAATTTCCAGAGGTACTTCCTGTCTGAAGTATCTCCCCGGTTGTGTTGTTCCAGCCGGAACGGACGGCATAATCTGCACTGATTCGATTTCCGGTTACCGCGTCATAAACATTTCCTGACACCGCTCCATTTTCCGTGCCCTCCCGGTCTACCATCATAAATACTTCCACGTACGTGGTATCATTTTTACGGACGCTCTCTTCATCCGTATAGGTCTTGTAACCTGTTGCAGAAACCTTTAAGGTATAGAATCCTACGGAAAGTCCCTCTAAACGGTACTGTCCGTCTTCCCCTGTATAAGCTAACGCTTTCAGGCTGGTTCCCTGATATACCATGACTCTGGCGCCCTTTATCGGCTGTTCTGTACCCGCCATATATACATATCCCTCAACGGTACCATTCCCGTAAGTACATTCCGATACACGTTTTAAATTCTCAAAATGAAGTCCCAGCTTCAAAGGACTATTTTCATTGTCAAAAATTTCTTTTGACAGCGTATAATGACGTTTTTCCTTTAGAAAATCTCCAACGATGGTTTCCGGATTCAATTCTATCTCCAGCGACAGATATACCGTGCCGTCCACGCATACCAGACCGGCGTCCGCATGGTTTGTGACGCTTGCCGTAACTGCCGGACCGGCTTTCCCGTCCACACCAATCAAATCCCAGATTTCGCAGAAAGTAAGATTCAACGCCAGTTCAATTCCTATTTTTGCTGAGCCTTCTAATTTCGGCAGCTCCAATGAGTGTGTCGGACATTGTCCGATAAACCGGAAATTTCCATTCTTATACTGTAGTCCCTGTACAAAATCTGCGCGGTACTCCACCGAAACTCCTGCTTTAGCGTCATAATAGAGTTCAAACACAATATCCGCAGAAAGACCTGTGGCTCCAAGGGCGATTGGAATACGTCCCAGTTCCAGATTTCCCTTCTCACTGCTGTCCGCTGCCGTAAATTCAAGCCCGCCGGAAATCGCTACGGATTCTTCTAAGGTAACTGTGATTTCATTTATTTCCAACGGTATCATCTTTATATCTGTTACCGCCGTAATTTCCGGAAGCTCTATCGTGACAGAGCCGGAAAGTTTTCCGGTTTTTCCTATTTTCTTTCCCTCTCCGAAGTCAAAGGTCAGCGTTCCGGTTGATACACCCTGCTTAGAAGAATCTACCGCTGCAATGTCCGCTGTGTCGCTTGCCTTCGCCACTGCCCCCGTCTGTTTCATTCTGCCGTTCTTATCATAAGATACCGCTACACCGTCCGCTGCTGTAATTCCGGCTTCATTCACGGTACCATGTCCGGCATAGTTGATGGAGGAAATAACAGTGGAAATGTCATCCGGTCTGCTTCCGCTCATGGTAACTTTGTTGCCTGACGCTGCTGCATCTGCATTCAGTACAAGGACAAAGCCCTTCGGATTCGCATCATTTGCGGGGAGAATCACGGTTTTTCCTGCTTTCAGATAACTGGTTTCCTTATCATTATGGATGGTCACATGATATAATCCGTTTTCATCGGTGGTCACGGTATAATCCGTATAATTTTTCAAACGGTTTACAATGACATTTTCCCCGTACACCACATGGGAACGCTCCGCCGGATTATAAACGGAGGTGTTGATTTCGTCGATGGCATTCCATATTCTGACTTTATCCGCCTCCGTTACCGCATAGGCTGGGGCGAATACATTATCCGGAAGGGAAAACATCCGGTTCGACAGGGCAATCGCCACCGCGTCTTTGTAGGTAACCTGGTCTGCATCACTGCAGGTCAGCTCCTGGGTGCCGTTGCATTGATATCCCAATGCCTGAATCACCGTCAATGCTGCAAACTCACGTGTCGCAACGTCATCCGGCATAAAAACAGGAACGTCCTCAGGATTTTCAACCGCCGGAAGAATCCCATAATATTTTGCCGTCTCAATGTCCCTGCCATAGGTTGTCCCCTCTGTATCGCTATAGTAATACAGAAGCTTCTCCCCTAAAATATCCGTATTTTTCCCAAGCTTCTCAAGCAGAATATGAATCCACTCGCCGCGGGTATATGTAATATCTGAACTTCCGGCAGCCACTACCTGAACGGTACAGTGGTAAACACTAGAAGCAATGGCTGCATTCACCGTTGTTGTCCCAGGCTCCTTCGCCATAATGACGCCATCCGAAGTAACCTCCGCAATTTCCGGTGCGTCAGAACTCCATGTAACGGCTTTCGAGTTATCGTTTAATGCCAGGGAATAGCTTTCCCCCTTTATAATGGAAATCGCCTGCGTACTCAGATAAGGAGATTCCTGCGCATTTGTGTTAATGTCGCCGGTTCCGTTGACCGTCACTTTGCACTTATATGTTTTTTTATTGGTATCGGTTACCGTCACCGTACATTTTCCCTCTTTTACGGCTGTAACCTTTCCCTTTTTAGATACCTTTGCAATTTTTTTGTCACTGCTCTTTACGCTCTTAATGGAAGCTCCCTTAAGGCTGATTTGTGCGGTACTGCCCTCATCAATATTCAGTGATTTATTTTTCAGATAAGGCTTCTTTACCGTCACCTTACACTGATATGTTTTACTTCCTATCTTCGCCTTGATGGTCGCCTTGCCCGCCTTAATTCCGGTAACTTTTCCGTTGCTGTCTACCTTGGCTACTTTTTTGTTGCCGGAACTCCATGTGGCTTTGCCCGAGTTTCCAATCACCTTGAGCTTCACTGTTTTTCCGGTATAAACATCTGTTTTCGATTTATTCATGCCGGAGCTTTTTACAGTGAGGCTGCATCGGTAAGTGGTTTTTCCTGCCTTTGCCTTGATGGTGGTCTTACCTGCTTTCAGTGCCTTTACTTTTCCGTTTTTATCAACGGTGGCTACTTTCTTATTTCCGGAGGACCATGTCACCTTGCCGGAAACATTGTTTAGCTTTAACGTTTCCTTCTGGGTGGCAATCAATGTCAGAGAGGTCTTATTCAATCCCTTATCTGTTACAGTAACCGTTGACTGATAAACCTCCTTCCCCACCTTAGCGCTGATAACCGCCTGTCCTTCTTTCACGCCCGTCACAGTACCGCCTGAAACGGTTGCCACTTTTTTGTTGTCAGAGGACCATTTCACTGTCTTTTTGGTTCCACTGACTGATAATTTCGTCTGTTCCCCGATGCCTATGGTCACGGCTGTCTTATTTATCTTAGCTGACGCCGCACTGGCATGGTTCGGAAAAATTCCTAAGCCCAACGCCAAAACCATCAGAAAACACACGAAAATTCCTGTGTGTTTCTTCATAACTAAATTTCTCCTTGTATTTTTTTGCAGAAGCAGGGTTCCTTCCGCATACCTCTTCCTCTGCCAGTTGTCTAGTATACCTTATTACTAATGTGGAAGTCAATATGAACGGCACGAAAATCACAAAATAAGGCAAAAAAGAACACCCGCCATAGCGGGTGTCCCTCATTTCTGTTATCCTGTCCGATTATACCGGATAAGCTCCATTCTTAGTATCCGCAATCGTTGCATCTACTTTTTTCTGCTGTGCCTCGCGGTATTTGAAGAACTCAGTTGCAACCTGCGGGAACAGAGCGTAGGACAATACATCCTCGTCCTGCTGTTTCCACTGTTTCATCTCAGCTTCAATCTTGTCTAATTCCGGCTCAAGCAAATCTGCATATCTGCATGTGATTGCATTCTTCTTGTCCTCTCCTAAAACCTTATCTACGATTTCCGGATTGAACGGTTTTACGGTCTGACCGTATTTTCCAAGTAATACGTCCTTGGTCTCTTTGGTAGCCACTTTGTATCTTTCGCCCATCAATACGTTGAATACAGCCTGTGTACCCACAATCTGGGAAGACGGAGTAACAAGAGGCGGCTCACCGAGGTCTTTACGCACACGCGGAATCTCTTCGAGAACCTCCATGTACTTATCCTCTGCATTCTGCTCTTTTAACTGGGATACCATGTTGGACAGCATACCGCCCGGAACCTGATACAGTAAGGTCTGGATATCTACGCCTAATACCTTCGGGTTCATAAGACCGCTCTTTAATGCTTCCTCTCTCAACGGACGGAAGTAATCAGCGATTTCCTTCAGCAGCATCTGGTCAAATCCAGGGTCAAATTCTGTTCCGCGGAATGCCTCTGCCATAACCTCAGTTGCAGGCTGGGAGGTTCCCAGTGCAAACGGAGACATTGCAGTATCAATGATATCTACCCCTGCCTCGATGGCTTTCATGTAAGTCATGGAAGCAACACCGGAGGTATAGTGTGTATGCAGCTCGATTGGAAGGCTGGTGGAAGATTTCAGAGCCTTTACTAACTCTTCTGCTTTATACGGCGTCAAAAGACCAGCCATATCCTTGATACACAGAGAGTTTGCTCCCATATCCTCTACTCTTTTTGCCATATCCATCCAGTAATCTAAGGTGTAGGCATCGCCTAAGGTGTAGGATAATGCCACCTGCGCATGACCTTTTTCTTTGTTACATGCGGTAACAGCGGTCTGTAAGTTGCGGATATCATTTAAGCAGTCAAAAATACGGATAATGTCGATACCGTTGGCGATGGATTTCTGTACGAAGTACTCTACCACATCATCTGCGTAAGGACGGTATCCCAGGATATTCTGTCCACGGAATAACATCTGCAGCTTTGTATTTTTAAAGCCGTCTCTTAATTTACGAAGACGGTCCCATGGGTCCTCTTTTAAGAAACGAAGAGACGCATCAAAGGTAGCGCCGCCCCAGCACTCAACCGCATTGTATCCAACCTTATCCATCTTGTCGATAATCGGAAGCATCTGCTCGGTTGTCATTCTGGTTGCGATAAGAGACTGGTGAGCGTCACGCAGTACAGTCTCTGTTATTTTAATAGGTTTTTTAACAACTTCTGACATTTATTTTTCCTCCTATATTCCAAAGATTGCCATAAATACACCGGCTGCTACTGCAGTACCGATAACTCCGGCAACGTTTGGTCCCATTGCGTGCATAAGTAAAAAGTTTGTGGGGTCTTCCTCTGCACCGACCTTCTGTGATACACGGGCTGCCATCGGAACTGCGGATACTCCGGCGGAACCGATTAACGGGTTAATCTTGCCCTTGGTAATCCAGCATAACAGCTTACCGAACAATACGCCGGCTGCTGTACCGAACATAAATGCAATTAAGCCCAATGCAACAATCTTTAAGGTGGTTGCATTTAAGAATGCCTCTGCACTGGTGGACGCACCAACAGAAGTACCAAGTAAAATAACTACAATATACATTAACGCATTGGAAGCTGTATCGGATAACTGGCGTACCACGCCGCACTCACGGAATAAGTTACCAAGCATTAACATACCAACCAATGGAGCTGTTGTCGGAAGAATACAGCAGACAACAATGGTTACAACGATTGGGAATAAAATCTTCTCTAATTTTGATACAGGTCTTAAGTTCTGCATCTTGATGGCACGCTCTTTTTTGGTGGTAAACAGCTTCATAATAGGCGGCTGAATAATCGGAACTAACGCCATGTAAGAATATGCTGCCACCGCAATCGGTCCCATCAGTCCGGACTGTCCTAATTTTCCGGCAAGGAAAATGGAGGTAGGACCGTCAGCACCACCGATAATGGATACGGCTGCCGCCGCTTTGTCGTTAAAGCCCATCAGGATTGCTAAGAAGTAAGCGCTGAAAATACCGAACTGCGCTGCCGCTCCAAGCAGAAAGCTGATTGGGTTTGCAATCAAAGGTCCAAAGTCTGTCATCGCACCGACTCCGAGGAAAATCAGAGATGGCAGAATAGACCACTCATCTAAGATATAAAAGTAATGGAATAAGCCACCAACCCCATTGCTCATCTGTTCCGGTGTTGCAAAGATATCCGGGTAAATATTTACCAGCAGCATACCAAATGCGATTGGAACTAACAGCAACGGCTCAAACCCCTTGCGGATTGCCAGATAAAGGAACACACAGGCAACCACTATCATAATGAAGTTTCCCCCTGTAAGGTTGAAAAAGGCGGTCTGATGCAGGAGGTTGCTTAACGTCTCCGAAATGTAACTCATGGTTATCCTCCTAATATTAGTTGTTTAAAGTTGCCAGTAATGCACCTGCTTCTACCATATCTCCAACGTTTACGTTGATGCTTGCCACGGTTCCGTCCTCAGGAGCAACAACCGGAGTCTCCATCTTCATGATTTCAAGAACTAATACGGTATCGCCTTTCTTTACAGCTGCGCCTGCTGCTGCTTCAATCTTAAATACCTTACCTGCTGCGCCTGCCTCAATTTTCACATTGCCAGCCGCACCTGCCGGAGCCGCTGCCTTCGGAGCTGCCGGAGCCGCTGCCGAGGCTGCCGCACGTCTCGGAGCTGCTGCTGCCGGAGCGCTTACTGCACCATTTTCTTCTACAGTAACATCATAAACATTTCCATTTACGGTAATTGTATAGCTTTTCATTGAATTATCCTCCTAATATAATCTGTACATTAAATATAAACCTTGACATCTTCATATTTTGCGGGAAGTTTGACGCTTTTGCAAACTTCCGCATGAAGCCCTGACCTTTTCATTCTTCGCGGGAAGTTTGACGCTTTTGCAAACTTCCGTATGAAACTTAGAAATTCTTAGGCAGCGCATCCAATGATGCGGTGTCTTAGTATTTCTTTTCATACTAGCGGCGGTGAATAGAACGCACTACAAATGAATCCGCCGGTGCTCCTGTTCCCGCTGCGATTGCGGCAGTAATGACGGCAACCAGCTCCAAATCGTCGGTGAGCTGCTGCTGTTCCTCTCTCTGCTCAATCTGTGTTACCACTGCATCTTCCACAGTTTCGCTTTCTCCGCGTTTCGCAAACTTCTTCTGAATGTAAGGAATCAGGTTGAAAGCGTAAATAATCAAGCTGATTAAAATTAATACAGCAAATACGGTTCCCATTCCCATCAGGGTATTCATGCCTGCTTTTGCCATCTTCTCCCCAAGGGTATAAACCAAATCAACATTAGCATCTGATAAAGCTGCCTGCTCTGCCTCATAATCATAGGTATATACATATGTAACAATAACCGGTCTGGTTTCAAAATTCACCGTCTGCTCTACCGTTACGGTGTTCTGCGCCTTACTGATGGAGAAATCTCCCAGTCCCTTGTAAGCGCCTAAGCCTTCCACAGACTCGTCCCAGGTGTTTAAAAGATGAATCACCGGTTCGGTGCCATAGGTATTGATGCTCGCACGGTTTTCATCCGTCATAGCCACTAAAGCTGCAACGTCCTGCTCCACACCGCCCTTCAGCTCCTCATATCCCATTCCGAAATAATCTACGCTGGCGGGGTCTGTTCCACAGGCGGTCATTGTCAAAACCATGATAATAAGACAAAGCATAAGAGATAATTTTTTCTTCATAACTTCACCTTTCTATTTTGTTCCATGTTTCTTGTCCGGTACGCCTGCGCATTTTGTATATAATAACTCAAAAGCGGAAACAAGATATTTTCTTGTGTCTGCCGGTTCTACTACCAGGTCTACATAACCGCGTCTGGCTGCTGCCATCACGTTTGTCTGTAACTCTTCGTACTCTTTTGCTTTCTCAGCGAGTACGTCAGCAGAAGCGTCTGCGTACATAATCTTAGCTGCAAGCTCTGCATCCATCATGCCGACCTTTGCGTCCTTCCATGCGTAAACGAAATCTGCTCCGATGGATTTGGAGTTCATGGAAACATAAGCGCTTCCGTAGGCATTTCCTGTAATCAGGTTTACCTTCGGGCAGGTTGCAGAAGCAAAGGCAGAAGTCATATGCGCCAAAGCCTTTGCCAGATTCTTCTCAGAACACATGCAGGCTTTAAAGCCAGTCACATTGGTGAGGGTCAATACCGGAATCTCGAAAGCGTCGCAGTACTGTACAAATTCAGCCGCTTTGTTGCAGCCTCTTGCAGATAATACGGAATCAAAGGTCTCTGCCTTGTTTCCCTCTGCGTCATAAACCTCGGTGCAGTTAGCAACCGCTCCCACGGTCATACCGTTTAATTTAAGGAATCCGGTTACCATATCCTTGGCATATCCGGCTTTCGTCTCAAAGAAAACATGTCCGTCGGAAATCTCGCTTAATAAAAATCTCGGGTCACCCTTCATGGCTTCCATATTCTCGCAGGCACGGTTTAAATCGTCCATGCACTCGGAAGTATAGACGTCTCCCTCGTTGTTTAACGGAAGCATGCTTACCAGCTCGCGAATCTGGGCAATAATCTCATCCTCAGTTCCCACTGCGTCGATGCAGCCGTTCTCTTCACTCTGGAATGCTGCTGCGGAGGTATCGCATTTGTCAATTCTGTTTCCCTCAATAGCATTCGGGGAATTTACGAACATCTTTCCTTTTTCGCTCTCCATGAAAGCAAAGTCACACAGCGCAGGAACAACGGAAAGTCCGCCGCCGCAGCTGCCGAAAATCGCTGAAATCTGCGGGATTACACCGGAAGCTGCGATTTCTTTTGCATAAATCTGTCCGAAACCGTCTAAGGCATCCACAGACTCCTGCAGACGCATTCCGGCACAGTCGATAAATCCAATCACCGGAGCTCCCATCTTCATTGCCATGTCATACACTGCCGCAATTTTTTTTGCGTGCATCTCGCCGATGGTTCCGTTTAACACGGAAGCGTTCTGGCTGTACACAAATACCAGATTACCGTCAATCAATCCATGACCCGTGATAACACCGTCGGATGGTGTATCGGTGTCTGCAAGATTAAAATCTGTACTTCTTGCGGTTACGAGAGAACCAATTTCCATGAAACTGCTCTCATCGACTAACTTGGTAATACGCTGCATTGCCAAGCTATCATTACTACTATTCATCCTTTTTGCCCTCCATCTATAAAGTTTTTCCATATCTTTTGATATGGCTTATAATGAATAACGTTACCGCAGAATCAAAAAATTCCGCTATGGTAAATTATAGTGTGTTTCCATACATTTTTCAAGTAAATTGTTAATTTTTTGACAGTTTTTTATATTTCCTTCCTCAGGTACAAAAGCCCGAAAGTGCCAAGCCCGCAGTTGCTGCTGATGGCTGCGGAGGTCTGCTGCTCCACAATGTGCTCAAAGCTCTGGTATTTTCTCACTTCCTCCAGCACCATCTGCCTTGTCTTAGCAGAGCAGCCCACATAGGTAAAAAACAAAACGTCGGTGTCGATATTCCGTTTTCCCTTTAAGGTTCTGCGGATATAGCTCCGGTAAGCCGCTTCCTCGGTTCCGGAGAACAGATTGCTGCAGACAATCCTGCTTTTCTTCACCTCAAAGGCAGGATACAGCATAAAAATATCGCAGAATTTTTTGAGATTTCCGCTCATTTTGCCGCTGCCAAAAAACCTGTCCGTATTTCCTAAGATAAAGCTGGCGGACACCCTCTTTTTCAGCCGTTCTATCTCCGCCAAAATTTCCTGCGCCCCGGCGCCCTCCTGCATTAATTTCACTGACTGCAGCACAATCAGCCCCATTCCTCCGGAGAGGCTTCCGCTGTCTGCAATATAGACGTTGTCAAAGCCCTTCGACGCCTGCAGCGCCCGCCCGTAACCGCTGCTGATATCCGCCGCCATGCTGATATGCAGCACCTGGCTGCTCTTATCTAAGGCGGCTGCAAAAAAGGTCTCGTATTCCTCCACCTTCGGCGGCATGGAGCTGACCTTCCGCTCCTTATCGCTTAAGTAAGTCACCAGATTGCCTGACGATATCTCTTTCCGGTCACAGAATCTTCCCTCCTCCGTCTGCACATAATAGCAGATACAGGGAATGTCATATTTTTTCAGCAGTTCCTCCGAAATATCGCAGACGCTCTCCGTGGTAATGATAAGCCTCTGCTTTTCATAGCTGGAAAACAGCGGCATTGCCTCCTTTTGTTCCTGCTCCTCCGGCATTCCCGGCATTTCCTCCACCAGCTCCTCCGGCAGAAGCTTAAACAGCATATTTTCCAGCAGAATGCCTCCCACAGGCTTCAGCAGATACCCCTCGAAGCCTTTCTGACGGTACAATTCCTCCGCTCCGCTGAAATTGTTGGCTGTCAGCGCCACCACCGGGGTTTCACGACACAGCCCGTACTCCTGCCCCCGCAGCCGCCTCAATGTCTCAATTCCGTCCATTTCCGGCATCATATGGTCCATAAAAATCACATGGTAATAGTGCTTTGCCGTCAGCTCTAAGCATTTTGCACCGCTCTCTGCGTCGTCTACCCGCACTCTCGTTCCCTTTAACAGCTTCTTTACCACCACACGGTTCATCTCGTTGTCGTCCACCACCAGCACCCGCGCCTCCGGCGCCTCAAAGCTCTGGCGGTATCTTTTTTTCACAGAAAGGCTGTTTTTACCTATGTCTTCCATGGCGCCGATGGGCGTGCTGTCAATAATGCCCTGCTCCATCTCCACGGTAAAAACGGAGCCTCTCTGATAAACGCTGTCCACTGTGATTTTTCCATTCATCAGCTCCACTAACTGCTTGGAAATGGCAAGCCCCAGTCCGGTGCCCTCAATTTTCCCATTCTCTTTTTCATTCACCCGCTTAAAGGATTCAAACAGATACGGAATATCCTCTTTTCGGATTCCCATTCCCGTATCCGCCACAGAGCAGACGAGGCGCAGGCGCCTGCCCTTCGAGGGCTCCGCCTTTACCTGCAGGGTTACAGAGCCTTTCTGGGTGTATTTAATAGCATTTGTCAGAATATTGGTCAACACCTGTTTTACCCGGATATCGTCCCCATAAAGCATAGAGGGTATCTCCGGGGAAATATCCAGCTTAAACTCCAGATTCTTTTCATGCGCCCTAATCCAGATGATGTTCACCAGCTCGCTTAACATGCTGCCCACCTCATACTGCCGCGGCACAATCTCCATCTTCCCCGACTCTATTTTTGACAAATCCAGCACATCATTCACCAAAGACAGCAGCGTCCGGCTCGCCCGCTTAATATTTTCGCTGTTTTCCTCCACCTCGGGGGAAACCGCCTCCCTCAGATTCATCTCGTTAAAGCCTACAATGGCGTTAATGGGCGTTCTGATTTCATGGCTCATATTGGCAAGGAAACGGCTCTTGGTCTGGTTTGCTTTTTCTAACTCCTCCTGCTGCAGCCTGCTGAATTCCCGTTCTTTCTCATAAATCTTTTTCTGGAACTTAATCACCACACCCGTCACTATAGCGGTGGTGATAAGGCTGACGTAAATATCCATATGGATATCCTTCCGCTCGGCAAGATGATATACCAGCTCCGGATGAAAATACTCCGCAACATAGCAGAGCGAAAAGCTAATCAGAGAGCATGCCAGCATGAAATACAGAGCTTTTCCGGAAAGCAGCAGAAACACCACCAGAAGCCCCAGCACAAACCAGTCGTTCATGCCGCTCTCAATGCCTCCGCTGGTAAAAAAGATAATAGGAAACAAAATGACATTGACGCAGAAGGTCATCACAACCGCGCACAAATCATATTTCTGATACCTGTTCGCCAGCGCTAAAAGCAGCGCCAGAAAAACAGCCACTCCGCCCATGGTAACTAGCCCCAGAGGAGTTGCGCCGGAAAAAACAGAGAGGAAAAATCCCACCACCGCCACAATCACAGCCGCCATCATAATCAGATTAAACAGGCGGTGATTCAATTCTAAATTTCTATCTTCCAGGGAAGCATAAATCTGTTTTACCCATTTTATCATTGCCAGTCCTCCCGCAGCCTGTCTGCAATTTCCTCCAATACGTCCCGGTACTTCTCCATCATCACGTCATGGCGCTTTAAAAGCTCCGCCTCGTTTTCCTCCCTGGCGGCAGCCTCCTGGGCTTTCGCCAGTTCAAAAAGGGACACAGCGCCGATTCCTAAAGAAGCGCTTTTTAAAGAATGTACCCGTATGGTATATTCCTTCCAGTTTTTTTCTTCATAAAACTGCTCTAACTCCCGCACTGCCGTTTCGCCGTAATCAGAATAAACCTTTAAGACGTCCCGGTAATCCTGCCTGTCCCCGCCGCAATACAAAAGCCCGGTCTCTTCCTCAATCAGCTTCTCTCTCTTACGTTCCCTGCGCTTTTCCTTTTCCAAAATCTTAGTGGGGGCAAGATACGCCTTTAAAATCCGTTCCAAAGCGGAAATTTCCACAGGCTTTGCCAGAAAATCCCGGAACCCTTCCGCCAAAAACATCTCCCTCGCCCCGCCGATGGCATTTGCGGTCAGCGCCACCACGGGAACCATGTCAAAATAGCTGCCTAATTTTTCTTTCATAAAGCTAAGCGTCTCAATTCCGTCCATTCCCGGCATCATGTGGTCCATAAAAATCAGGTCAAAATTGTGCTGCCCTAACATCTCCAAAGCAGCCTCTCCGCTCTCCGCCGTGTAAAAACGCACCTGATAAGGACGCAGCAGCCCCTCCATCACCTTTAGATTCATGGCATTGTCATCCACCACCAGAATCTCAGCCTCCGGCGCCGCAAACTGCAGCCTCCGGTAAAAACCGCTCTCCCTTTTCGGCGCTTCATACTCCCCGTTTAACACCGCTGCAATCACAGGAGCATAGAAGGGCTTATAAATGCGAAGAAAATCCGGTCCTTCCGACAATTCCACTTTCCGGTCCGTAATCAGCAGCACCGGCATTTCCCCTGACAGTTTTTCAAAGTATTCCGGTTCTTCCCGGTATTCCTCCGCCGAAATAAACAGATGACTCCAGCCGCCCTTCTCTATCTGCCTTTTTACGTCCGGCAGATTGCGGCAGAAAAACAGCGGTATCTCTAACTGCCCGCTCAGATGCTTAAACATTTCTATGTAACCCTTGCGGATTTTATGGATTTTGTATTTTTCCTGGTCAATATATCCGAGAATCCTTATGCCTGTCCGCTCCTTTAGCGAAATAATAGGTCTGCTGTCCGCCACCTTCTGGGGGATAACCACCTGAAACTCACTCCCCTGCCCCGGCTCACTTTTCACCGAAATAAAGCCCTGCATGGCAGCCACCAGCTTTCCTGTAATGGCAAGTCCAATGCCGATGCCGCCCTGCTTCTGTTTTTTCCCGGATGCCGTCCCGGAGAAGCTGCCAAAAAGCCCTTCCACCTGCTCCGGCGTCATTCCAATCCCGGTGTCGCCGACGGTAATACAGAGATTCACCCCGTATTCCTCATTTCTCACCAGGGCACGGATAGAAACCACGCCTTCCTCCGTAAACTTGACGGCATTGTTTACCAGACAGGATAGAATACGGCGGATTTTCTCTGCATCCCCTACCATTCCGCAGGGGATATTAGCGTCGCAATCCACAATCAGCTCTAAATTTTTCTCCGCATTCTGGGCAACCGCCATATTCAGCACATCATTAATGACAGAGGTGAAATTATACTCCGCTTCCTGCAGCTCCATTTTTCCCGTCTCCAGCTCCGAAAAATCTATAATATCGCTGACAATGGTCTGCAAATTCCGCCCGGCAGTCTGTATATCGTACACCGCTTCCCGCGCCGTGTCTGACAAATCTTCGTTTAACAGTATTTCGCTCATGCCGCAGACAGTGTTTAACGGCGTGCGGATTTCATGGGAGACAGCTGCCATAAACGCCTCCTTGCTGTGCTCTGCCTCATAAAGCGCTTCAATCGTCTCCATCAGTTTTTCGTTCTGCCGCAGGGATTTTTTCACCAGATAGCTGATAAAATAACCGATGGCAAAAAATACCGCAAACAGAAAAAATACTTCCGCCCGCTCATGGACATTGCGGATATCCACCACAGAACGGCGCACAAAACAGTGATAGAGAAGCAGCGCCTCGCCTACGCCCGTCACAGCATAAATCAGGCATGGCATATGATAGAGGGCTATCAGTGCCGCCACCACGCCGAAGGCTGACACCAGCACCGTTAAGCTCTCCGCTCCTATTCCAAAATAAAGGAAGGGAACCATCACCAGCGTTGTCAAAAAATAAGCCCGCTTCTCTTTTGTCCCATACTGTTTAATATAGACGCACCAGCCGATAACAAGCTCCGGCAGCGTCCAGAGCATATTCACTGCCAGCTGCCTGAGATTCTCCGCATCTATCCACAGAAAAAAAACTAATATTGTACCTCCCAGCAGAATTGTCTTTTCCGCCGCCCGTTCCTCATTTCTGATAAAATCCTTTTCAGACATCTATCCTTTGTCCCTCTGTCTTTCCCCTTGCCAAATTCTCTGTTTCCACTCTTGTGCTCATTGTACCATATATCCCTGTCATTTAAAACAGCTCAAACAGTTCGAGTACCCGCGCAAAACACCATTCCAGGTTGATTTTCCCTACGTTTTCCCCCGCTCTTACCTCATATTCCTTTAAAACTTCCTCTCCTAAGCGGTATGTAATTTTTCCCATATATGCCCCTTTTTTAAGCGGCGCCTGCAGCTTTCCCGCTATCTCATAGGTAACGGTAATCTCCTGCCCTTTCGGGACTAAAAGCTCTTCCGTTCCCGTTTTTTCCTTCAGCACGGGGCTGATATAAACTTCTTCGCCGATACGCTTTCCCTGTCCCTCCGTCACTAAAACCGGAGTGAGCTTCGAGTCTTCTATGGGAATGTCGCTCAGGCTTTTTTTCTCGAAATTTTCCAGCCCGTAATTCATCAGCTTTTTCGTGTCCGCCCATTTGTAGGTCTTGTTGTTGGGCCAGCCGCAGGCAAGCAGTGCCACGATGTAGGTTTTTCCTTCCCGCTCTAACGCTCCCACATAGCAATAGCCCGCCGTGCCCGTAAATCCGGTTTTGCCTGTCAGCGCCCCATCCATCATATCCAAAAACGCATTGTGGTTGTAGCAGCTGTAGGAGCTGCTCCCTGCAATATCTGTAAAGCTGTACTGCTTCGTCCTTGTGATGGCAAGAAAATCCTCCGCTTTATCGGATTCCTTAATGCAGTAGCGCATAATTCCCGCCAAATCCGCAGCCGTGGTGTGGTGAAATCCCTCATCATCCTTTGCGTCGAGCCCGTTGGGGGTAATAAAGTAGCTGTCCTCGCAGCCGATTTCCTTTGCCTTCTGATTCATCATTCCGGCAAAGCCCTCCTTCGTCCCTCCGATGAACTCTGCGATTGCCACAGCACAGTCGTTATAGGATTCTAACATCAGCCCGTAGAGCAAATCCTTTAAATAGAATTTCTGTCCCGCCCGCATTCCCAGATGCACCTTGGGCTGGGACGCCGCTAAGGAGGACACCTCCACCTGACTGTCCAAGTCGCAGTTTTCCAAAGCGAGAATGCAGGTGAGGATTTTGGTGGTGCTGGCGTTTGCCATGGCGGTATAGCCGTCCTTTTCGTATAAGATTCTTCCGGAATCTGCGTCCATCAGCACGGCGGACTTTGCATAAAGCTCCGTCTCCTTCGGCGGCTCGGAGGCATAGACCTCCATTTCCGTTTCTAACAGCAAAATTCCCACAAGGAGGAAACATAACATTTTTTTATAAGCAATGTGATACATAAGGCTCCCGAAAGTTGTTTCATAGATTCATATGCCCTATCACAGACTGCAAGAACAAAAAAAGCTGAACTAAATGTCCAGCTTCATATGCATCTCCGCTTCCGCCTCCTGCTTAAATTCCTCCACCTGCACCGGATTTAAGACCGGAAGCTCGTCGATGGACTGCACGCCGAAGCTCCGCAGAAATTCCTCTGTCGTGCCGAAAAGCAGCGGTCTGCCGGGAGCGTCTAATCTGCCTAATTCACAAACCAGATTGTATTCCACTAATTTATTTACCGCATGGTCACAGGAGACGCCGCGGATTTTTTCGATTTCCACCTTGGTGATGGGCTGCTTATAGGCGATGATGGAGAGCGTCTCTAATAAAACGTCCGTCAGCACATGGCGTTTCGGCTGCTTGGCAATCTTAATCAGATACTCATACATCTCGCTCTTGGTGCACATCTGATACGCCCCGTCTAATTCCACGATTTTTACGCCGATGGAGGGGTCCTCATAATGCGCCATCATACGGTCAATTATTTTTTTGGTTTCTGTTTTATCTAAATCTATGGCATAGGCGATTTTTTCCAGTTCTACGGATTCTCCCATGGTAAATAAAATCGCCTCTATGATTGCTTCGTAATTCTTATTTTCCATACCACCGTCCCTTTCTTACAGCCGCCTGCCCGTCTCTAAAAAAACTGTGCTTTCACTCCTGTTATGCTACGATTTTCGACTGAATCTTAATATCGTCAAAGGTATATTCCTGTGAAATGAAGATTTTCCCCATTTTCATCAGCTCTAAAATGGCAAGGAAGGTGACGATAATTTCCATCTTTCCTGACTGCGCCTCTAACAGGCTGCGGAAGCTGAACGCTCCATGGGTTTTACAGTACTCTTCCACGTAATCCATCTTATCGGAAAGGGATACCTCTTCTTTTTCGATTTTGCCGAATTTCGAACGAACCGGGTCAATCTTGTCCACCTGTTTTTTCATGATGGACTTGAAAATGGCATTTAATTTCGCTAACGTAAGTCCGGAAACCAGCTCCTCTAAATTCACCGGCTCCTCGTACTCCGCCACCTCCGGCGGAATGGTGGGCTCCTTAAAAAGGACTCTTGCCGCATCTAACTGGCGGTCCCTCAGCTCATAAGCCATACACTTATACATCTTGTACTCTAAAAGCTGCTGCACTAATTCTGCTCTGGGGTCGACCTCTTCCTCCCCCTCCTCGCTCTCCTTTGCCGGAAGCAGCATTCTTGACTTAATATCAATCAGAGTCGCCGCCATCACTAAAAATTCGCTCATAATATTTAAGTCCTGGCGTTTCATCTCTGCTATGTATTCCATATACTGATTGGTGATTTCCACAATGGGGATATCGTAAATATTTACTTTATTTTTCTCTAATAGGTGCAACAGTAAATCAAGGGGTCCCTCGAATACCTGAAGTTTGACTGTCATTTCCATGTTAAAACCTCTGCCTTTCGCTGCCCATTGCCAACTAAGCTATTTTACCGCCCTTTGCCTTAAAATTCAAGAATATTTTCGCATAAAGTACAGGCAATGCCTCTACAATGAAATATATCCACCACTAAAGGAGGCATTTTCCTTGAAGCGTTTACTATCTTTCCTGCTCCTTTTTTGTCTGCTGTTATCCCCCTGCCAGGGGCTTACCCTCTCCGCAGAGGAAACAGCCGCCGCAGAAAGCAGCGGGGATTCTACAGCCCTGAACATTTCCGCTCCCAGCGTCCTGCTGATGGAGGCGTCCACCGGAGCCGTTATCTATGAAAAAAATTCCCATGAAATACGCCATCCTGCCAGCATTACGAAAATTATGACTATGATTCTGATTTTTGACGCCCTGGCAAAAAACCAGATTTCCCTCACCGATACCGTAACCGTGTCGGAGCACGCCGCCAGCATGGGCGGTTCTCAGGTATTCCTAGAGCCGGGGGAAACCCAGACCGTAGATACCATGTTAAAGTGTATCAGCGTCGCCAGCGCCAATGACGCCTGCGTTGCCATGGCGGAATTTATCTCCGGTTCCGAGGAAGAATTTGTCCGCCAGATGAACGAGCGCGCCAAGGGGCTGGGCATGAAGGACACTACTTTTGTGAACTGCTGCGGTCTTGACGTGGACGGACACATGACCAGCGCCTACGACATTGCCCTGATGTCACGGGAACTGATTACCAAATACCCGCAGATTCACGATTACTGCACGATATGGATGGAAAACATCACCCACACCACCGCAAAGGGCACTACGGAATTTGGGCTGACCAACACCAATAAGCTGATAAAACAGTACCAGTACGCCACCGGCTTAAAAACCGGCTCCACCGGGCTGGCAAAATACTGTGTTTCCGCCACCGCCGAAAAAGACGGCATGGAGCTGATTGCCGTGGTTATGGCTGCCCCGGATTACAAAATTCGTTTTTCTGACGCCGAGACGCTGCTGAATTACGGGTTCAGTAAATGCCGGATATTCGAAGATAAAAACGAAGAAGCCCTCGCCGCCCTTCCCGTAAAAAAAGGAATCGCAGAAGCCGTGGGAATCCGATACCGGGGACCCTTCCAGTACATGAGCACCGACGGCTCCGACCTCTCCGGCATCCAGAAGGAAATAAAACTGCCGGAAACCGTGGAAGCCCCGGTAGAAAAAGACGGCGTTGCCGGAAAAGTGATTTACACCTTAAACGGGAAAGAAATCGGTTCTGTGGATATTCTATACAACGATTCCGTTGCCGCCGCCGGATATAAGGATAATTTTTTTAAAACATTATTATTCTTTGTTCCTTAGACAACGTCTCTTTCCCAAGGACGCCATTTCCCATATGGGCAGACATACACCATTCTCTTTTCCGGGAAAGCTACAGCAGCGGCGCAAAGAGACGCATAATGCCCTGGAAGGCACGGACTGCCACATTGCGGCGTCTGCAGAATTCCAGGGTGATTTCCTCAGAAACAGCAAAGGTTTCTAAGCAGTCCTCCTTTACCTCCATCACAGCCTTCGAGCGGTACATCCAGACACCGCACTCAAAATGAAGGAACAGGCTGCGGAAATCCAGATTAACGGTTCCCACCGTGGCAATCTCATCATCACAGACGAAGCATTTTGAATGGATAAATCCCGGCGTATACTGGTAAATCTTCACCCCGGCGCGAATCAGCGGCTCATAATAGGACTGTGTCAGCAGGTATACTACCTTTTTGTCCGGAATGCCCGGCGTCACAATCCTCACATCCACCCCGTTTTTCGCCGCATTGGAAAGACAGACTAACATTTCATGGTCCACAATCAGGTAGGGGGTAAAAATGTAAACATAGTCCTTCGCCCGGCTGATAATATTCAGATAAATATTTTCTCCCACATTTTCGTGGTCAAGCGGGCTGTCCCCGTAGGGCTGCACATAGCCGTCCTGCGCAAATTCCTGTTTCTGGTAAATCCCGGGCTTATAGAGGTTGTAATCTTCCGTGGAGCGTCTGATATAATTCCACATTTCAAGGAACATCACCGTAAGGCTCCAGACTCCCTCCCCTTCAATGCGGATACCGCAGTCCTTCCAGTAGCCAAACCGCTCCACTCTGTTGATATATTCATCCGCTAAATTGATGCCTCCGGTAAAGCCCACCTTACCGTCCACCACAAAAATTTTCCGGTGGTCCCTGTTGTTCATCACCACGGAAATCAGCGGCAGGAACGGATTGAAGGCGACGCATTTGATACCTCTTGCCTCCAGCTTCTTAAAATACCCTGCCGGCAGGGTACCGATACTTCCCACATCATCATAGATAAAACGTACCTCCACCCCGGCCTTCGCCTTTTCCTCTAAAAGGTCTGCAATCTGGTTGAACATCTCTCCCTCTTCCACGATAAAGTACTCCATGAAAATAAAGTGCTCCGCAGACCGCAGCGCCTCCAACATATCCGGGAACATATCCTCCCCGCATTTATAATATTTCGTGGCAGTGCGCTGATACAGCGGAAAACCTGCACATTTATCAATATAAACCGACTGGCGGTAAGCGGAAATATCCTCCTGCTTTAGCTTCTCCGGCGCCAGTTCATCCCTCTCAGTGCAGGCAACCACTCCCTCATTCACCGCATCCATTCTTTTGCGGACTCCCCTTGTAATCCCTGACCTGCCAAACAGAAAATAAACCATCAGTCCGAACAGCGGGGACAGCAGTATTAAAAAGGTCCAGGACAATTTATTCGCCGGGTTCGTCCACTTATTTACAATTACCAGTACCACAATAATGGCAATGCCCCTCAGCAGCAGGTTTGCATAGGTAAATTTGTAGCTCATCTGCCACATGACAAAGACAAGCCAGAGCACCTGCAGGACAATGGAAATGCCGACAATAAATAACCTGCCAAAGATTAAATGTAATATTTTTTTCATGTGTATTCCTCCGAAGCTTTATCCTAACTATTCTAAAGACTTTCTTAAGAATTGTCAAATCTATCTTACAAGATGGTCTGCATGAATCACGCCCCAGCAGTTCCTTCCAATCTGTTTTCCTCTGGGATACGCCCTCTCGTAAAGCCTCAGCTTCATCTCCCCCGGCAAAAAGTCAGGAAAACGCTCAAATGCCAGCGCCAGCGCCCCTGTCACCACCGGAGCCGCCATGGAGGTACCGCTTTTAACCTGGTAGCCCCTGCCGTCCCGGCTGCAGCTGTGGATTCCCGTTCCCGGCGCCACAATTTCCGGTTTCACAATACAGCATTCTGTGGGTCCTTTCCCGCTGTAGCCTGTGGGGAGATTTCTGTTTTTTCCATCATAGGTTTCATCATCGCAGCTTCCCACCGTCAGAATTTTCCTTGAAATTCCGGGAATGGTGACGGAGTTTTCCTTCGGTCCGTTGTTGCCCGCCGCTGCCACCACCATCACGCCCTCGTCCCAGAGCCTATCCACTGCCTCTAACAGCTCCTGCTGCTCTGTCCTTCCCGCATTGGGCAGCATTCCCACGGAGATATTTAAAAGCCTGATATTGTAATGCTTCTTCTCTCTCCTGACCCAGTCCACTGCCTCTAGCACTTTTCCGGTGCTGCCGTTTCCCTTTTCGTCTAATACCTTCAGCATGATGATGTTTGCCCGTGGGGCAATGCCGCTGTAACGGCGGATTTTCCTGCCGTCCTCCGACATTTTTCCGTTTCCTGCAATGATGCCCGCCACATGGGTGCCATGACCGTTATCATCATACAGCCCGCTTCTCCCGTTGCAAAAATCCTGAAAACAGATAATGCGCCGGTCAAAATCCGGGTGTGCCACAATCCCGGTGTCCATCACCGCCACAGTTACATTCTGCCCGCTGAGCCCCATTTTATATGCGTAATCCGTATGGATATACTTCTTTACCCTATCCATAAAAAATACCTTTTCTTTCAGTGTATGCAGCACCGAAAGAAAAGGCATCTCTTTTTAAAGCTGTTCTATTTTCTCTATTACTTCGGAAAAGGCTAAATTCTGCACAGCCAGCTTGATTCCCTGCCATGCTTCTTCGTAAGGAGCCTCCACCTCTACGTTTTCCATCCGTTTTTCCCAGTCAAAGAAAGCCTCCATGTCAAATTCCTCCGCAGCCTCCTTTAACCCGGCAAGCAGTGTCCGCATTTCCTGCTCCGGCAGCGTCATGGCTTTCTCCTGCTTCTCTCCGGAAAAATATGCCGAAAGCGCCGTCTCACAGTCTCCGTATAACGCCAGCAGATGCGGCGTCCGCTCCCACGCCTCTTCGTAGTTTCCGGCATTCGCCGTCTCCTCCAGCTGCCTTGCCAGCTCAGAAATCTCCGTGGCTCCAATGAGCTTTGAAGCGCTCTTAAGCCCGTGAACCGTGATGGTATAATTCTCTCCATCCTCTTCCTGAACAAACTGCTCTATCTTCGCCCTTGTGCCCGGAATTGCCGTCAGATAAGAGCGGAGCATATTGACATACATTCCCTTCTCCGGCGCATAAACCCTGGCAGCCGCCACATCCAGACCGGAAATATGGATATCCCATTCTTCCTCTGTATTTTGGGTTTCTTCCTGCCCCTTAGCCACAATTTTTTCTTTCGGCAGCCATTTGTGGAGTACACGCTCTAACTCCTTGCCCTCCACCGGTTTCCCGATAAAGTCCTGCAGACCCTCTTCTAAGAACTTCTCCTTCATGCCGGAAAGCGCATTTGCCGTCAGCGCCAGTATCGGAACTTCGGTATAATATGCGTCCCCGGTAAGCTCTGCTAACTCGCGGATTCTTTTCGACGCTTCGATTCCGTCCATCCCCGGCATCATGTGGTCCATCAAAATCACATCATAACGGTTATCCTGTACCAGCTCGATTGCCTCCGCGCCGGATTCCGCCGTATCAATCTGCATCTGCAAGCCTTTCAGCAGACCACACGCCACCTGTAAATTGAGCTTTACATCATCCACAATCAAAATCCTTGCCTCCGGGGCAATATAAGTTTCCCTTTCATCACTATGCACTGTCCTAGCGCCGCCCAGCTCATATTTTCCGATGGTCTCCGCACTCACAATCTTCTGCTTTAACACAAAATAAAACTCAGAGCCTTCGCCGTAGACGCTTTTCAGTTCAATCTTACTGTGCATCGCCTCAAGCAGCCCCACCACAATGCTCATGCCCAGTCCGGTTCCCTCCACATTGCGGTTTTGGGCATGGTCGAGACGCTCGAATTTCTCGAAGAGACGTTCTCTGTCCTCCTCCCGGATACCGATTCCGGTGTCCTTCACAGAGAAAAGAATACTGCAGCTTCCCTCTTCATCTGCATTTTTTACCATCTGCACCTTGAAGGTCACGCCGCCCTTCTGGGTATATTTGACAGCGTTGGTCATAAGGTTTACCAATACCTGGCGGATATGGATTTCATCTCCCCACAGCCATTCCGGCAGCTGTTCGTCCACCTGGAGTTCAAAGGACAAGCCTTTTTCCTCCGCTAAGGCGCTGACCATGCTGCTGACATTATCCAAAAGCTGTACCAGGCTGTACTCGCCCTCTATCATTTCCATTTTGCCGGATTCAATTTTCGTCAAATCCAGAATGGAGTTGATAATATCCCGCAGGGAAGCCCCTGCACTCTGGATATTCTCCGCATACTCCAGCACCTTCTCGTCCGTTGTCTCCCGCAGTATCATTTCATCAAAGCCCAGCACTGCGTTTAGAGGAGTTCGGATTTCATGACTCATATTGGCGAGAAACAGGGTCTTTGACTCGTTTGCCGCACTGATTTTCATATTATCGGACACCAGCTTCATAATGGAGCTGAATGCCAGTGAGATAATATAAACAATCATTCCAATGTTGGTGAGAATCGCATCATCCTGAAACTTCCCAATTTTAAACACATACCGGAACAGCTCTAACAGCGTCAGCGGCACAAAAACCCCAAGTCCCACCAGCGGAATCCACCAGAATCTCCTCTCGACACTGCCTTTCTCCGCCTTTGCAGCACCGATAATGTCGCTGACCTGAATATATCCGACAAACAAAATTTCTGTAATATTAAGCCCCTGTGTAATAAGCAGCGTTTCCGATATATCCATAACATGCAGGAAATGCAGCACATTGTTAAGCACCCATACTCCTAAGGCGATTCCTGCGGCAACCTTAGAAAGAAATACCGTCCGCTTCCTTTTTCCATAGCTGTAAAACAGGGCGATGGGTACCGGAGCCAGAGCTAATATCTCATATGCTAACAGCCCCATCATCCTCATGTTAGGGAAGAAAAACTGCAGGCACCTGGTTTCCGTAAACTCCCACAATGCCACAGAAGCGGAAAACAGGGCTAAGCACAGGCAGTTCTGATAGGGCGAACGGGTCGTGATTGTCAAAATCAGCCAGAGCACCAGAAGGATATAGGCAACCAGCAGAAGCAAAAACGCTCCTAAAATCGTGCCCTTCCTCTCCCAGATTAATTTCAGGAAAAAGCTGCCGCGCTCCCCTAAATAGATGCTGCCCGGTCCCTCTAAATAATTCAGGACAATTCCCGTGCTCTCAATCCGGATTTCCTTTCCGGAATCTTCCTCCGACAGCTGCACTTCATTCCATACATTTCCAGGCAGCGGAAATATGGTATCTTCCACGGCTCTTCCGTCCCCGCTGTGCTGTCCCTGGTCATACCTCAGTTCCCCGCCCACATATATTTTTACACTGGTGTGCCTGGAACGGTAGATAAACACAGTTCCCTCCGGAATTTCCGGCAGATAATTGGTCAGAATCAGGCTCTCCGCCTCCCCTGCCTCAAGCTGCGCCGGAAGCTCTGTTTTCCCTGCCGTCCCATTGGAAAAAAGATAATCCCACGGCTCTTCAAAAGGTATCTCGTCATATATCTCATATCTGTAATCTTCCCCGCTGCTTCCCGCACATATCAGAAAAACAACCGTAATTCCGAGGAACAGAAAATACAGAATACTGCACCATTTCTTTTTCAGATACTCTTTCATACCTTCACCCCGTTACGATTCCTGATTCTTGGCAAAGAACCCTTCCACAATCTCTAACAGTTCTTCTTTGCCCACAGGTTTTATCAGATAGCCCTGAGGATAGAGCATAAGACACTCCTCCCTGGTTTTCTTGCTGGTGACACTGGTGACAAAGAATACCGGAGTTGCGGCGCACTGGGGATTCTGGGATTTGCGGATGACCTCTAAGAGCTGCCGTCCGTTCATCTTCGGCATCATGTAATCTAACAAAATCAAATCCGGCAGCCTCTTCTTTAAAAATATCAGCGCATCCTGGGCGGAGCTTACCGCCACCACCTGATAATCGCTGCACAGATAAGCGTACTCCGTCTTTAATACCACCGGGTCGTCGTCCACTAACAGAATCAGCTTCTTCTCTTTCTTCTGCTGAGAAGCCTTCAGCTCCGCCGCCCGTTTCCGTCTGAAGGTACCGAGCTCGCACTTCTCTGCGCCATACTCGGTAAAATGGATTTCCCCGGAGGACATTGCCATATTTTCCATCTTGCTGCCGTAAATTTCACCGCTGGTTCCAGGATACGCCCTTCCCCTGACAATGACGCCGCCCTGCCGTTTTTTCTCCGGGTCGCTGCTGCGGACTGTAATCTGGGTTTTTACCCCCTTGTCGTTTCCGATGCGGACTGCGTCTATCATCTCCTCCGCCTCGATTTTTCCTCCGATAAGGGCACCTGTTTTCCCCGTCGCCTGAATTTTTCCTCCGGCGGAAGCGTCGGTGTTAATCATGTAATCCACCAGAATATCTTTTCCTACCCGTACCTCTTTTGCCTCCTCCACAAAGTTTGAGGTCAGGTTTTTCCCGGCATGTATGATGGCTTTTCCTTTTCCGTGGATACCATGGCGCACTAAAATATTTTTCCCCGCCACTAATTTTGCCCCTTCCACAACGCCGTCCACTTCAATGCTGCCCCCGGCGGTCACTTCCACATCTGTAAGCACATCCCCCTGGACATGAATATCCCCGTTAAAATTAATATTTCCCAGAGAATAGCCTGCATTTCCGTCTATCAGCAGATATTCCTTTACTTCCAATTTATTGCCTTTCAGGGAAACCCTTCCGTCCGTCTGGGCGATAAAATCATTTCCCCGTTTTTCCACATTGATACATTTCAGGGGAACGCCCTCTCTTGACGGCGCCGGAGCCACTGCCGCATCAAAGATGGTATAGCCCATGGTTCCCTGTACTGCCGGATGGTACTCCGCCACCTTATCCCCTTTTTTCACCATATGAATCACCGGAGAATAGTCCACAGAGCCGTCCGCCCGGATAGTGGGCGCTCCCTCGTCCACTTTCCGCTCAAAAAACAGCTCGTAACGCCCGTCCTTTCCCTTTACCGCCGGTTTTCCCGAAGCAACCAGATAATCTTTTTCCGTACTGCCCTCTTTTACGATTTCCTGCAGCACTTCCTCCTGAATTCCTGACTTTATGCCCCGTTTTTCTAATTCTTCACGGAGATAGCTTTCCGTGATTTCCGTGTCCCCCTCCGGAACTATGTACATATGGGCTGTCATAGCGTCCTTTCCAATGTCCACTTTAATTTTTCCTACCATATAGTCCCGACCTCCTTTTTTAGCAAGAAAAGCTATCCCCTCTTAAAAAAGAGAGAACAGCTCTTCTATTTTTGCGGTTTGAAATTGTTCATTTCAACCTTCTGTTGGAACGTCTTTCATAGAAAAGCTAATTCTTCCCATTTTATCTTTTCCAAGACATACAACTTTCACTTTATCGCCCAGTGTAAGCACATCCTCCACACGGTTGATACGCTCTTTGGAAATCTTGGAAATGTGAACCATTCCCTCTTTTCCCGGCGCAAACTCAAGGAATGCGCCAAACTCTTTGATACTTACAACCGTACCGGTAAAGAACTGACCTTCCTCAAAATCCGTGGTGATAATCTTAATCATATCCACTGCCTTATCCATCATCTCTTTGTCTGTTCCGCAGACAGATACGGCTCCGTCGTCTGTGATATCAATCTTCACTCCGGTGCGCTCAATGATTTCATTGATGGTCTTACCTCTCTGACCAACCACATCACCAATCTTCGCCGGGTCAATCTGTATCTGGACAATCTTAGGCGCATAGGCTCCCACTTCTTTTCTCGGCTCTGCAATGGCTTTGGACATTACCTCGTCCATAATATAAAGCCTTGCCTCTCTGGTTCTTGCAATCGCCTCTTCCACGATGGGACGGGTCAGACCGTGAATCTTAATATCCATCTGGATGGCGGTGATACCCTTGTGGGTACCTGTCACCTTAAAGTCCATATCCCCGAAGAAATCCTCTAATCCCTGAATATCGGTCAGTACGATATAATCATCATCTGTCTCTCCTGTCACAAGACCGCAGGAAATTCCGGCTACCATGGATTTAATCGGCACTCCGGCTGCCATAAGCGCCATACAGGAAGCACAGGTGGACGCCATGGAGGTGGAACCGTTTGACTCAAATGTCTCGGATACCGCACGAATTGCATATGGGAACTCCTCCTCGGAAGGAAGAACTGCTGTTAAGGCTTTCTCCGCTAAAGCTCCATGTCCGATTTCACGGCGTCCCGGTCCGCGGGAAACCTTGGTCTCGCCTACGGAATAGGACGGGAAATTGTACTGATGTAAATATCTCTTGGTGGTGACATTCTCATCTAATCCGTCAATCTTCTGTACCTCGGACAGCGGCGCTAAGGTTACTACGTCGCAAATCTGCGTCTGTCCACGGGTAAACATAGCAGAACCGTGCACTCTCGGTATCAAATCAACCTCAGCCGCCAGCGGACGAATCTGGTTAATGGCACGTCCGTCGGGACGTTTATGGTCTTTTAAAATCATCTTGCGGACGGTCTTTTTCTGATACTGGTAAACCGCCTCAGAGAGAACTGCTAACCACTCTTCGTTCTCCGCAAAGGCTTCCTCTAATTTCTCGGTAATCTGGCGGATATTCTCTTCTCTCTTCTGCTTTTCATCGGTAAATACCGCTTCTTCCATCTGCTCCGGCGTTACAATCTCCTTGATGGCTGCGAACATCTCGTCCGGAATCGCACAGCTGGTATATTCATGCTTCGGCTTGCCTGCCTCTGCTGCGATTTTGTTGACAAACTCGATAATGGTCTGGTTGATGTCGTGGCACTTATAAATTGCCTCAATCATCTTGTCCTCCGGAATCTCATTGGCTCCGGCTTCAATCATGATGACCTTCTCTGCGGTGGACGCCACCGTAAGCTGTAAATCACCCTTGTCCCAGTCCTTCTGGGAAGGATTTACGATAAATTCGCCGTTGACCATACCCATCTGTGTGGTGGCGCATGGACCAGCAAATGGAATGTCTGAAATTGTGGTGACTAATGCAGCGCCAATCATGGCTACAATTTCCGGACGGCACTCCGGGTCTACGGACATCACCATATTATTGATGGTAACGTCGTTGCGGTAATCTTTCGGGAATAACGGACGCATCGGGCGGTCAATGACACGGGAGGTAAGGATTGCATTCTCAGACGCCTTTCCCTCTCTCTTGTTAAACCCGCCGGGGATTTTTCCGACTGAGTACATCTTCTCTTCGTACTCTACGCTTAACGGGAAGAAATCAATCCCGTCCCTGGGCTTGTCCGATGCGGTTACCGTGGATAACACCGTAGTCTCACCATACTTTAATAAAGCTGCTCCGTTTGCCTGTGCACATACTCTGCCAATATCAACGGTCAGCGTTCTGCCTGCAAGTTCCATTGAAAAACTTTTATACATGTTTACTCTCCTTCTTGTTCCGGACGTCTCTGCCTGCTTTGTTAAATACTGCTTTAAGCAAAAGCGCCGAAACTACTGAAAAACCCATGAACCCTCATAGATTTTTCAGTGGTCTCGGATGTGTGCTTTTGCTAAAAATATTTTTACCGGGCAGCGTCCTGCTTATTTAAAAAATAGAGCGGGAGGATTCCCGCTCTATATAACCGGAGCAAATGAACTCCGCCCCGGTTTTTGCAGTCTTATTTTCTAAGACCTAAACGTTCAATCAAAGAACGATATCTCTCGATATCTACTTTCTTTAAGTATGCTAACAAGCCACGTCTCTGTCCTACCATTTTCAAAAGACCGCGTCTGGAATGATGGTCGTTTTTGTTCTCGGCAAGATGTGCGTTTAACTCCTCGATACGGGCAGTTAAAATAGCAATCTGAACCTCCGGTGAACCTGTGTCGTTTGGTGTTCTGCCATACTCTTTGATGATTTCCTGTTTCTTTTCCTTTGCAATCATGGAAAAATCCTCCTTTTATTTCTTCTGCCGCACGGAACCATGCCGCCGGCTGTTATCGCCAGATAATCAGTAAAAGGTTGGAGTATCCATCTACCGAATATTGGCTCATTAATACTAATACATCTTAGCATAAAATTTTGCGGATGTAAATGCTTATTTTTAGTTATTGATAATTCTTACCACTTTCACCGGAGTTCTGTAGTATGCGCTGGAAATCTTGATGCCGGATTTCGGTGAGCTTGCATGAACTACCTGTCCGTTTCCGATGTAGATTGCCACATGGTTGATGCTTCTGCCGTTTCCGTAGAAGAACAAATCACCCGGCTTTGCCTCGGAGGAAGAAATGCTTGCTCCGCAGCTCGCCTGTGCTCTGGAAGAATGCGGCAGGGAAATACCATAATTGGCAAATACGCTTAAGACAAATCCTGAGCAGTCCGCCCCTCTCGTCAGGCTTGTACCACCCCAGACATAAGGATTTCCCACAAACTGGGTTGCGTACTGTACCAGAGAAACCCGCACGTCGGAAACGCCCTGTCCGTAACGCACCTCCGTCATGGTCTGCGCCTTCGGCAGCTCCACGGAAATATCTACATAATCAGAGGAAACATAGCCCTCGTCGCTGTCCACATTAATCTTTACCCAGCCGTCTAAGGATTCCACTACCTCAAGCTCTTCCCCGATGGGCATGGAGGTAATAATCTTGCAATCGGTATTGGGCTGTTCCCTCACATACAGCGTCGTGGTATTTACGGTGGCAATGGTCTGCTTTACCTCTGCCGCCTTTGCGAGGGCTTCCTCCCCGGAAAGAAGATACTCGGTTTTTACATAGCCTTCTACCTTGCCGGATTTGATTTTCGTCCACTCGCCGTCCTCTTCGATAATCTCACAGCCTGCATTGTTGGGCATCTTACCCACAACCTCCGCCTCGGTTCCCGGCGCTTCCCTGACGTTTAAGTTTCCGTCCACCTGTGCCACGCCAAGGTTGGTGTAGCCGAATGCCTCTGCCTGTCCCGCTGCAGTGGTTACCGTATCCGTCTCCACCACATCCGCGTCAATGGTCATGGCGGACGCCTCCACCAGGTAATTCGCCATCACATCCGTCACGCCGGATACCACGCCGCCGCTTAAGTCCGCTATCTGCTGTGACTGTACATAGGAAACCCCTGCCGTCACCGAACGGGCGCTGGCAGCCACTTCCTCCGCTGCCGCCGCAGTTCCGTTCTGTGTATATGCTGCACCAAAAACAAATGCTCCTGCTAAGAGAAGGCTTGCAACCTTTATCATTCTCGCTTTCATTCTGACCCTCCAAACAATTACCGCACAAACTCTGTTCTTATTTTCACTTTCTTGAGTATAACAACCATCTTTTACAATGTCAACATATTTCTGTAATATTTATGTAACATTTCCTCTGAAATTATTCATAAAGGATGCATAAATCTGTTACACTGTGCGAAAATAGTTGCGTCCGTACGCAATATCATTCTGGAGCTGCTCTTTCAGCTTCTCTATGGAATCAAATTTCCGTTCTTCCCGGACTCTGCTCAAAAATTCCACCGTCACCACTTTTCCATAGACGTCCTCTGCAAAATCCAGAAGATGGGTTTCCACCCCCACCGGATTTTTGCCCTCAATGGTGGGTTTGCAGCCCACGTTGGTAATTCCCCTGTATTTCTGCTCCCCGATGAATACCTCTGTCACATAAACTCCAAAGGGCGGCAGCAGTTTTTCCTCCGGCGGTATCTGGTTGATGGTGGGAACGCCTAATTTGGAACCGCCGATGTGGTTGCCGTGAAGCACCTTCCCTGTCACAAAATAGCGGTAGCCTAACAGGTGGTTCGCCTTTTCGATATTGCCTGCCGCCACTTCCTCCCGGACAAAGGTGCTGCTGATATCCCTGGCGTCCTCCTTCATTTTCTCTATGACAAGAACCTCGTAGCCGTAGGTTTCCGCTAAAGCCTGCAGCAGTTTATAATCGCCGCCGCGGTTATGACCGAAATGGAAATCCTCTCCCGCCACGAAGCATTTTACATGAAGCTGGCGCACCATTTTTTCAATAAAATCCTCCGGCTCCATGCACATAATTTCCTTCGTGAACGGGCACTCTACCAGATAATCCACCCCAATCTGCTCGAAAATGTGCATTTTTTCCTCGTTGGTGGTGAGCACCTTCGCCTCCACGCTGCTGACATTTTTTCTGGGCGGGATGTCAAAGGTAAAAATCACCACGGAAAGCCCCTGTTCCTTTCTGGCGGAAAGGTGTTCCATCAAAAGCTCATGCCCCCTGTGAATGCCGTCAAATTTACCTATGGACATCACTGTAGGCTCTTCGATATAAAATTCCGTTGTCTTACTGATATATTTCATGTCTCTATAAATACTTTTACCGGCTTATAATCTCCCTGCTCCTTCGCATAGGCATATATGCCGATAAAATGCCCCTCTTCATCATAAACCCGGATGTTTTCCTGCTGCCATTTTTCCTGATAACAGAGAAACGCTTCCGGCGTCAATCGGTTTCCGTTATATAATGCTTTATTCCGGGATTTCTTTGCCACTGCCTTTTCATATTGTAAAAACACGGAATCCACGGAACGGACAAAGTCAAAGACAGACGCCTCCCACTGCTCCGGGGAAATGCCCGCCCCCTGTTCCTGCACCCGTTTTTCAATCTCCCCTAAGGTCAGTGCGTCCTCCGCCTTAAATTCGGACACTCTGGTGCGCAGCAGACTCTCCATGCAGCCGCCGCAGCCTATCTTCTCTCCGATATCCTCGCAGAGGGTGCGGATATAGGTGCCTTTGGAACAGCTTACCCGCATTTTCACCCGGGGCAGACATACCTCCATAATGTCAATGGAAAATATCTCTACCGGTCTTGCCTTGCGCTCCACCGTCACCCCTGCCCTTGCCAGGTCGCAGAGTTTTTTTCCGTCCACCTTCAAGGCAGAATACATGGGCGGTACCTGCATATAGCTTCCCACAAAACTAAGGACGGCATTCCTGACCTCTTCCTCTGTGGCATGTACTTCGCTCTCCCTTACCACGGTTCCGGAAACATCCTGGGTGTCCGTCACCCTTCCAAGGAGCAGCACCGCCTCGTATTCCTTGTTCTTGTCCGTCAAAAGCTCACAAACCTTTGTGGCTTTGCCAAGACACACAGGCAGCACTCCCTCCGCATCCGGGTCGAGTGTCCCTGTGTGCCCGATTTTTCTGGTCTTTAAGATTCCCCGCAGCTTTGCCACCACATCAAAGGAGGTATATCCCCTTTCCTTGTATACATTGATGATTCCGCTTATCATAATTTCTCCCTGTCACTATTCCGCAGCTGCTCTCTGTGCCTTTAACATTTCCAAGAGATACACATCATCCGGCGTCACGTTTCCCTCCGGCAGATAGATCATCCAGTCTGTAATCATATCAATGGAATATTCTCCCACATACCCTGCATGAAGCCCTTTGATATAAAAAGGCTCCTGGGTCAGCTCTGCCTTCAATTTCACGTCGGAGATTTCCTGCAATTCAAACCAGATGTGTTCCCGCTGATTGTCCTCGGAAACATACTCTTCATCCACTTCTAACCCAAGCTTCACCAGAATATGTACATCCTCTTCTCCCAACGCACGTTTCATATAAGAAATACGTTCCTGTGCCAGCGCCTTCATGCGCGCCGTTTCCCCGTTGCTTATCATATAGAGAGGGTTGTCCGCTAATAATTCATCAAACACCGATACCGGGACCGGACGCTTCTGCTCCAAATCCTCCGGAGAAGGATAACAGAAAATACAGCTGGTATCCTGATTGTGGTCTTCTTTCCGGTCAGCCTTTCCTCCAAGACAATCCTCATCATATAATTCCACTGCCTGTTCCCATGACAGCAGCGTTGTCACCAGCACTGCCTCCTCCGAAAGCCTCGCTAAAAACAGGGGCTCTAAAGGCTCTAAGGGTTCTTCTGACTCTAGCAGCCGTTTCGCCATCGTCTCAATAATATGATAGTGTTCGTTATAATTTTCCCTTGTAGAGCCAAGAATTTCCAATTCTGTCACACCGCACCGGTTTAAACCGTGGGTATGCAGCCAGACTTCCTCGTCTCCCTCATCAGAAACCGCCTGCACCGTAAAAAGATAACGGGGCGCAGGAGGCACCTGGGAGGCGGCTGCAAGCTCTAACCATCTGCCGGACAATATCTTTTCCGCACTGTCATCCACCACCGCCAAAACTCCGCAGGAAAACATGGCTGCGATCATTTTTAACTGCAGATGATAGGACAATAAAGCCTCCCCTGCAAATTCCAGTTCCACGGCAAGACCGCAGTTTTTCTCCTCCACCGCTTCTATCTCCACATCCGGGAAAAAGTGCTGTGTACGGTAAAACTCAGGCAGTTCAAAATCAACAGGATAAATTTTCGCCCGGTAAAGCGTCTCATTATAGATTAGCTCAAAGCTAAGCTCCTCCTGCTCCATTTCCGGATTCATTACCTGTACGCCGTCTATCTGCTCCACCCGCTGCAGCAGAACCGCTGGGTCATTCAGTTCCTCTTCTTCATTGGGAACTACTAACATATAAGATGTTCTATCCATAACTATCCTCCGTTTCGCAGCAAAATCAAAGCAGCTTTGCTACGTCCTGCACAATCGTCTCAATAAGCTTCTCCGCGTCGCCTTCCACAGAGAACCCTGCCGCACGCCTGTGCCCGCCGCCGCCGTACTTTACCGCAATCTGCGATACGTCCACGTAACTGGCGGAACGGGTGCTGACTTTGTATTTTCCGGGCTCCGTCTCATACAAAAAGACCGCCGCCTCCACATCCTTCGTCACCCGAAGCTGGCTTACAATGCCGTCTAAATGCTTCGGCAGGACGTCATACTCTTCCATTTCCGCTAAGGTAATGACGCTGGAAATACATTTTCCGTCTAAGTGCAGTCTGCTCTTTATCAGCGCTAATCCCATAATCCGGTTCTGGTTATAGGTTTTGGTGAAAAAGGTCTTGTCCACAATCTTTGAAAAATCGATGCCAAGAGACATTAACGTCCCCGCCGCCCCCATGGTTTTCTCCGAGGTGCAGGAATACTGGAATACTCCGGTATCGTGAATGATTCCGGTATAAATGCACTCCGCAATCTCCTTTGTGAGGCGCTCCTTTGGTATCAGTTCAAAAACCAGCTCCGAAGCAGAGCTTGCCTCCGGGAAAATATAGTTTTCCATGGCAAAGCTCCGGTTGCTGATATGATGGTCGATACAGACCGTCTTTTTGGCACTGTGAAAATATTTCACCGCTTCCCCAAGGCGTCCCTCATCTCCGCAGTCCTGGGCGATAAAAAGGTCGTATTCCCTGTCGGAGGAGCAGTCGTTGATAATCTCCTCTGACCTGTTTAAAAACTTGAAAATATTGGGTATCGGCTCTAAATATAAATCCACTTCTATCTTCGGATAATAGGTTTTAATATAGTTATAGGTGGCAAGGCAGGAGCCCACACAGTCACCGTCGGGGCGGATGTGCCCTGCGATGGCAACGGTCTCTGCCTCTTTTAAAAAATCATCCAGATTTGTCATATATTATTCCTCATCTGCGCTGTCATCGCCGTTATCATCCTCGTCCCGGATGTCCTTCGTCACCTCGTCAATCATCTTTGACATCTTCACGCCATACTCGATGGACTGGTCTAAGACAAATTTGATTTCCGGCGTATTCCTCAAGTTAATGCTTTTCGCAAGTTTGCTGCGGATGAAGCCCTCTGCGCTTTTTAAACCTGCCAGAGTGTTCTTCTGGGATTCCTCGTCCCCTAAGACGCTGATATAGGCTTTACAGGTTTTTAAATCCGGCGCAACCTCCACCGCAACCACGCTGGTGAGAGGATTAATCCGCGGGTCCTTGATTTCTCCCCGGATAATGTTACTAAGCTCCCTCTGCACCTCTCCGTTAATTCTGGTATTCTTTATACTGTTTTTTCTCATTCTCTATCTCCATCTATTAACCCATAAGAAGAACGCCGCTTTTGCGTTCTTCAGTGTGAAACTAGATATTCCCCGCGAAACGCCCTCTGGCGTGAGTGGCTGGAATATCTTTTCACACTTTTATCGCGGCACTTCCACCATAGTGTAGGCTTCTACCACGTCTAACTCTGCGATGTCGTTAAAGCCCTCAAATACCAGACCGCATTCGTAGCCCGCTTTTACCTCTTTCACGTCGTCTTTGAAACGTTTTAAGGACGCAAGATTTCCTTCGAAAATCTGCTCTCCCTCACGGGTAATACGAACCTGGCAGCCTCTCTGGAATACACCGTCAAGCACATAGGAGCCTGCGATATTTCCCACGCCGGATGCCTTGAAAATCTGGCGCACTTCCGCATGACCGATAACCTTTTCCTCGAAAATCGGGTCTAACATTCCCTTCATGGCTGCGGACACATCCTCGATGGCATTGTAGATAACCTTGTAAAGCCTTACGTCTACATTTTCCCTCTCGGCGGTAACCTTTGCCGTCTGGTCCGGACGCACGTTAAAGCCGATGATAATGGCGTTGGAAGCGGAGGCTAAGCTGACATCGGATTCGTTGATGGCGCCGACGCCGCCGTGAATCACTTTGACTACCACTTCTTCGTTGGACAGTTTTACAAGACTCTGTTTTACGGCTTCTACAGAACCCTGTACATCTGCCTTTACAATAATATCTAATTCTTTTACATTTCCTGACTGAATCTGTGAGAACAAATCGTCCAGAGACATCTTCGCCTTGGTATCTTCAATCAGCTTATTCTTACTCTCGGAAATATAGGTCTCCGCAAAGGCTCTCGCCTCTTTTTCCGTATCGGTGGAAACAAAGGTTTCTCCTGCCTCCGGTACGGCGGACAGTCCTAAAATTTCTACCGGGGTGGACGGTCCTGCCTCTTTGACTCTTCTTCCCTGGTCGTCAATCATGGCGCGGACTTTACCGTAGCAGCTGCCGCAGGCAACCGGCTCGCCCACTCTTAAAGTACCTTTCTGTACCAATACGGTGGCAACGGCTCCACGTCCCTTGTCTAACTGTGCCTCGATAACAAGACCTCTTGCATTTCTCTTCGGGTTTGCCTTTAACTCCAGCACTTCTGCGGTGAGCAGAATCATTTCCAGAAGGTTATCAATACCCTCTTTGGTGTGCGCGGACACCGGACAGAATACGGTGCTTCCGCCCCAGTCCTCCGGAATCAGCTCATACTCGGATAATTCCTGTTTTACTCTCTCAATATTGGCGCTGGGCTTATCAATCTTATTGATGGCAACGATAATCTCTACCCCTGCCGCCTTTGCATGGTTGATTGCCTCTACCGTCTGAGGCATAACGCCGTCGTCTGCGGCAACCACAAGGATTGCAATATCCGTGGAATTTGCGCCGCGCATGCGCATAGCGGTGAAGGCTTCGTGTCCCGGTGTATCTAAGAAGGTAATATTCTGTCCGTTAATGCTGACCACAGACGCACCGATATGCTGGGTAATTCCGCCTGCCTCACGGTCCGTCACACGGGTGGAACGGATAGCGTCTAACAGGGAGGTTTTACCATGGTCAACATGACCCATAACGCAGACAACAGGCGGACGCGCCACTAAAGTCTCTTCCGGATCGTCCTCTTCCTTTAACAGCTCTGCAATAACGTCGATTTTCTCTTCCGGCTCACAGATACAGTTGAACTCCAAAGCGATTTCCTCTGCTGTTTCGTAGTCCACTTCCTGATTTACCGTTACCATGGTTCCCTTTAAGAACAGTTTCTTCACAATCATTGCAGGCTGGACTTTCATCTTGTCAGCAAGCTCTTTGATGGTGAGTTTTTCCGGCAGTACCAGAGTCTTGATTACCTCTTCCTCCTGCTTCGGCTGAGGCTGCTGCGGTTTCTTTTTGCCGCCGTTCTTCTCAAGGTTGACAAAGCGCTCCTGCTTCTTGCCGCCGAGTGCATCGTAATCATTCCTCTGTTTCGCATTTTTGCCCCGGTCTTTGTCACGCTCTCTCGACTCTTTGCCCCGAAGCTCCTCCGGCGCCATGGCTGTTTCTTTGTTAAAGCGGTCAATTTCACGGTCCAGTCTGCCGGAATTAGATTCCTTGCCGCGATATGAATTGCCTCTGCCGCCGTTTCTGTCACCCTGACTGCCATTCTGACCCGGTCTGCCGTTCTGATAATTTCTCTGACCGCCATCGTTTCTGCCGCCTCTCTCTCCAAATGGGCGCTGCTGTCTGTCACCGCCGTTACGGTTTCCTCCGCCCTGATTTCTGTTTCCGTTTCTGTTATCTCCCCGGCGTTCGTTATTTCCGCCGTTACGGTTTCCTCCGCTGCGCTCATTGCTGCTGCGGTTTTCGTATACATTCTGGCGTCTGGTGCCATCCGGGTTCATATATACATTCTCCCTCGGAGTCTGCACTTCCTGAGCTTTTACCGTATCCGCCTTTGCCGTCTCTTTGGCTGCAGCCGCTTCCGCCTCTGCGGCTCTCTTTGCCGCTAACTCCGCTGCCTTTGCAGCTGCCTGCCGTTCTGCCTCTTCTGCCTTTGCAGCCGCTTCCGGGTCAATGGCGCGGTCAAAGGCTTTTCTGATATCAAAGCCTGAAACAGCCGGCTTCTGCTGGTTAGGGCGTCCGTTATTTCCTGCCCCCTGGGGACGGCGTGCACCGTTCTGTCCCTGACGGGCGCCGTTTTGCCCCTGACGTCTGTTGTTTCCTCCGTCACGGCGTCCACCGCCCTGTTTACTATATTGTGCATTAAATACCGCTGTTATACTGGACTTTTTCTTCGGGCGTTCTCCGCCGTTCTCCTGATTTGCAGCTGTATGCTCTGTTTTCTTTGCTTCTGCCTTCACTTCCGTTTTTTCAGCCCCCGCAGCTTCTTTTTTCCCTTCTGCTGCCTGTTTTGCTTCCGCCTTCAGCGCTTCCTTTTTCTCTTCCGCCGCCTGTTCTGCCTTTGGGGCAGGCGCTTCTTTGCTCTCTGCTTTTGCGGGCGCTCCGTCTCCTCCCTTTGCAAATTTTCCCCGCACCAGCTTCTGCGCTTCTTCCTCTACATTGCTGCTGTGGGACTTCACTGCGTATTCTGTCGTATTTAAAAATTCTATAATCTGTTTATTTTCTATTCCTAATTCTCTTGCAAGTTCGTTGACTCTCATTTTTGCCATATATCCTAAATCCTCCATTATTCAGTTGTTATTGCCTGTTTCAGTTTTTCTTCTATTGCATGTGCTAACCCTTCGTTTGTCACCGCAAGGGAGGCACGAAACTCTTTTCCTATGAAGTGTCCCAGTGTTTCCTTATCCGCATAGACATACATCGGCACCCGGTAAAAATCTGTCATGTTCCGGAACATTTTTACGGTATTGTCCGATGCGTCCGACGCCACAAGCACCAGATACGCCTTCCCCTCTTTCACCGCCTTTTCGGTAGAAAATTCTCCGCTTGCCACACTGCCGGATTTCGCCGCAATGCCAAGCATGGATAATGCCCTATCTGTTTTCAAACTTCTCCATCTCCTTTGTCAGCATTTCATATACATCCTTAGGAATTGACATTTTAAATGAGCGCTCTAATCCCTTGCTTTTGATTGCCGCATTCAGGCATTCGCTGTTGGGACAGATGTATGCTCCCCTGCCGTTTTTTCTTCCGGTTATATCCAGGCTGATTTCCACTTTTTCCGGTTCCTCCTCCGAAGCGGTCTTGATGACCCGTATCATCTCTTTTTTGGCTTTCATCTCATGACAGCCCACGCACTGCCGCAACGGAACCTTTTTGTTTGCCATATTTTTCTACCTCTATTCCCTGTCGGTGTCATCCTCCCCGTCAAGGGTTTCCTCTGTCTCTGCTGCCTCTGCCAAAGAATCCTCCGGGAGATTTTCTTCCTCCGCATCATCCTCTGCGGTATATTCCTCTCCGGCATATTCTTCCCCGGCGTAGTCCTCCCCGGCGTATTCTTCCTCCGCAAATTCTCCTTCTTCATAATACTCGTCATCTTCGTAATCATTCTCATAATCGAGGAAGTCTCCGGATTCTCTTGCCTGTGTTTCGCTCTTAATATCAATCTTAAATCCGGTGAGTCGGGCTGCAAGGCGGGCGTTCTGTCCCTCTTTACCGATAGCAAGGGAAAGCTGGTAGTCGGGAACCACAACCTTAGCTGCCTTTTCCTCCGCATCTGCGATAACGGAGATAACCTTTGCCGGGCTTAAAGCATTCTCAATCATCATAGCCGGATTTTCGTTCCAGGTGATAATATCAATTTTCTCTCCCCGAAGCTCGCCTACAATGGCGTTGACTCTGGCGCCGTTCATACCGACACAGGCTCCCACCGGGTCCACATCCGGGTCGTTGGACCATACTGCAATCTTGGTACGGCTGCCTGCCTCTCTTGCGATTGCCTTAATCTCTACGATACCCTCTTTTACCTCGGTCACCTCGGACTCAAACAGGCGTTTTACTAATTCCGGATGGGTTCTGGAAACTAAAATCTTCGGTCCCTTGGAGGTTTCCTTTACCTCTAAGATGTATACCTTGATACGCTCTGTGGGCTGGAATACCTCGCCTCTTACCTGCTCATTCTCCGTTAAGATGGCGTCTGCCTTTCCAAGATTAATGCTGACGTTCCTTCCCAGATAACGCTGTACCACTCCGGTTACCACGTCTTTTTCCTTGCTGTAATACTGGTCAAATAAAACTTTGCGCTCCTCCTCGCGGATTTTCTGGAGAATCACGTTTTTGGCGTTCTGGGTGGCGATACGTCCGAACTCTTTGGACTCCACTTCAATATTTACAATGTCGCCCACCTCATATTTGGAGTCAATCATTTTTGCATTGATAACGCTAATCTCTTCTACGGAATCCTCCACGGTTTCCACAACGGTCTTTTCCTGGAACACATGAAACTCACAGGTTTCCGGGTCAATGCTTACCCTTACATTCTCGGATTTTCCAAAGTGGTTTTTACATGCGGTCACAAGGGAATTTTCAATCGCTTCTAATAAAGTCTCCTTGCTGATGTTTTTCTCCCGCTCTAATATGGTAAGCGCTTCTAATAACTCGTTATTGCTACTCATTTTTATTTTTCCTCCTAAAATTTATTCTATCGTTATTATTCAGCAACAAATAAAACTTTCTCTATTTAAAAATCAAACGCCAGACGAATCAGCGCGATATCCTTTTTCTCAAAAACCAGCTCTTCCCCGGTTTCTGTCTCAATGGTCACCGTGTTATCATCATATGCTTTTAAAATACCGTAAAATTCCTTTTCCCGGTTGATGGCGCGGTAGGTACGGATTTCCAGTTCCTTCCCCATGCTGCGGACATAGTCCTTTTCTTTTTTCAGCGGTCTGCCCAGCCCCGGAGAGCTCACCTCGAAGGTATAGGATTCCTCCACATAATCTTCCCGGTCTAATATCTCGTTCATCTCCCTTGCCACAGCTTCGCAGTCGTTGACTGTAATCCCGCCTTCTTTGTCAATGTAAGCACGAAGATACCAGATACCGCCTTCTTTCACAAACTCTACATCCACCAGCTCGAAATTCATCCGCTCTAAAATGGGAGTTATCAGTTCTTCGGTGCGCGCTTCATAACTTTCACGCTTTGACATGTGTACACCTTCCTTCCCCTCAGCACGCAGAACTGACTGCCCACTGACGTTTTTATTCCATGTTTCATTTCTGACAACGCCTATAAACGTGAATTGAGAGAGAACTTTCGCCCTCTCTCAACTCTGTCATTACGTTACCAATGAATAGAATAGCACTTTCTTCTCAGAAATACAAGTGTTTTCTGGAATTTTCTGTTTTTTCCTTTCCAAAAACGTAGTTTCCGGTTTTCCTTCGAAGCAGCAGTCTATTTCACCCGCTCTAACGGAAGTCTCACATAGAAACGGCTTCCCACCTGCTTTTCACTTTCAACCCGGATGGTTCCTCCTAACGCCTCCGTCACAAGCCTGACTAAGGAAAGTCCTACCTCAAGCCCGGCATGGTTATCGGAGGTCAGCTGTTTCTCCTTTGTAAACGTCTCGAAAATATCCTCCATAAAGTCCACATCTATCCCTACTCCGGTATCCTCGACGCAGAATTCTATGATATCCGTTTCCTCACTTCTCTCTGACAGCTTTACATACAGCTTGACGCTTCCCGGCTCCCTATTGAATTTGAAGGCATTGGAAATCAGATTATAAAGCACCTGTTCCATGCGGATGGAATCTCCCAGATAATTTTTCTCTAACGCCTCCTGCGCCCGGCAGGTAAACTCAATCCTCCGGCTCTGCTGCTTTGCCTTAGCATATTCCCGGCAGTCATCTAAGAGCTCTTCCATGGAAAATATTTCCCGCCGGCAGGCAACGCCTCTCTCCTTCATGCGGCTGACCTCTAAAATATCATTTAACATGGACGCCATATATTTTCCCATGCGGTGCACATGCTCTAAATAGTACTCTGCTTTTTCCGTATCCTGCTTCCTCACAGATTCCAGCGCCAGTGCGCTCATTCCCAATACCGCATTCATAGGCGTTCTCAAATCATGGGACATATACTGCAGGAACTCTGTTTTTACCGCCTCCGCTTCCTTTGCCTCTTTCAATGCCTGCTGCAGCTCCGCTTTGCGGATTTCCTCTTTTCTATAGTAATTGTCTATATTTTTCGCAAACACAAATACGCAGTTGCTTTCCCCGTAATTTTTTACCGGGATAATCGTGGACTGCATCCATTTATAATCGTCCCCGTATTTTCTGCGGTAGCGGCAGATACTGTTATCCGAGCCTCGTTCATAGATTTGCTTCATATTTTCCAGGGAAATGACGGCGGCGCACCGTTCCCTGTCATCCGGATGAACCGTTTCTAAAAATTTTTCCAGAAACGCCTGCCATTTATAAACCTCAAAAGGCTCCGCCACAAGCCTCTCTCTATCCTTAATAAACATTCCCTCGCCGCTGGCATAATTGATTTTGATAATTCTCGGATAGATGTCTCCTAAAATATCCAGCGACAAATTAACAAGGTCATGTCTCTCGTCATTTCTTAAAATGCCTCTTTTTAATCTCACTTAACCTTCTCCATCTTCTGTCTGTTTTCTCTTTCGTCCTATTACAAGGGTCATCATATCATGTTTTTCTCCATATTTCTACCCAAAATTCAATAATTTTTACGACTTTTTTCAGGTTTTCCGCTGTTTTTTCCCTTTTTTTAATTTTTTTCAAAAAAAGCTTGCAATTTTGAAAACAGGTGTTATAATAGTTCTTGTCCGGTTCATTGGTCAAGCGGTTAAGACGCCGCCCTCTCACGGCGGAAACAGGGGTTCGATTCCCCTATGAACTGCTCAATATTTTAATAATATTGATTAGATGGCTCGTTGGTCAAGCGGTTAAGACGCCGCCCTCTCACGGCGGAAACAGGGGTTCGATTCCCCTACGAGCTGCTACTGTTTTTATAACAGCCCAACCCGAAACGAAGATGTGCAGATATGCACATCTTCGTTTTTTGTTTTGTCGACACAATAAAATCTGCGCAGAGAAAAACCGCCGTTGCCGGCGGTTTTTCTTATTTCCTTATATTTCTTTATACATCAAATCCTGCACCACATCATGTACCGTCTCAATCTTTTGTATCTTCCCGACATTGCTGCCGCAGAATACCAGCCCGTGCTCCACATCGCCTTTCACTGCCGCCACCAGGGCTTTGGTGATACAGTATGGAATTTCCGCCGGGTGGCAGTTTTTAATACACTGGTAGCAATGATTAATTTTCACCGGATTTTTCTCCTCCACCTCCCGAAGCAGCTCATTTTCCAGGGCGCGTCCCGGCATTCCCACCGGGCTTTTGATAATCTTAATTTCCTCCGGTTTTGCATGGACGTACGCCTGCTTGTAGGCTTCTGAGGCGTCGCATTCCTCCGTCGCAACAAAACGGGTGGCTGCCTGTATGCCGTCCGCTCCCAGGGCGCAGATTTTTTCCGCATCCTCAGAATCCCAGACGCCGCCTGCCATAAACACCGGAATATCTGTCTGGTACTTTTCCTCATACTTTTTCTTTTCACTGATAATCTCTTTTAATTCCATGGCAAAATCCGGTTTTTGCATATCCGATAACTGTTCTTTTGAGAAGCCAAGATGACCTCCCGCCTCCGGTCCCTCCACCACGATAAAGTCCGGCACTCTCTGGTATTTTTTATCCCAGCTCTTTAATAACAGTGCAATGGCTCTCTTTGAGGAAACCACCGGGGCAATTTTCGTCAGGCTTCCTTTTACCAGCTCCGGCAAATCCATAGGCAGCCCGGCTCCGCAGATGACAACATCCGCCCCGGCGCGCACCGCCTCCCGCACATGCTCCTTATAATGCTGCAGCGCCACCATAACGTTGACGCCCACCATGCCCTCTCCTTTGGCAATTTCCTTTGCACGCTGAATATGTTTGCGTATTCCCCGAAGGTTGCATTCCTCCTCATGATTTTCAAAATCCGGCTCAGCGAACCCTATCTGTGCCGTGGAAATAATGCCGATTCCTCCCTCGGCAGCCACTGCGCCTGCCAGCCCGCTGAGGCTGACGCCGACGCCCATGCCTCCCTGAATCAACGGAACCTTTATATTCCATTTCTGAAATGCTTTCATATCAAATATCGGTTTCTTTTCCATACTGCTTATCTCCTTATAATATACCATTTCATCTAGTTTTGAATACCAGATATAATAGTACATCATGTTTATACAAAATACAACCCTAAATTTTCCAGCATTGAAATAAAAAAAGACCCCGAAGGGTCTTTTTTTATTTCTATATGAATTAGTCCTCATATCCGTTTGGATTGTTCTTCTGCCATCTCCAGGAGTCCTCGCACATCTCTTTGATACCGTACTGTGCCTTCCAGCCCAACTCCCGCTCCGCCTTTGACGGGTCGCAGTAACAGGTGGCAATGTCTCCTGCTCTTCTCGGTTTGATGGAGTAAGGTACCTTCACTCCGGTAGCTTCCTCAAAATTCTTCACAATGTCAAGCACGCTGTAGCCGTGTCCCGTACCCAGGTTATAAATGGCAAGACCGCAGTTCTCGTCGATTTTCTTTAAGGCCTTCACATGACCTACTGCAAGGTCTACCACGTGGATATAATCTCTCACTCCGGTTCCGTCCGGGGTATCGTAATCGTTGCCGAATACGCCTAATTCCTTTAATTTTCCAACTGCAACCTGGGTCACATAAGGCATCAGGTTGTTTGGAATGCCGTTGGGGTTCTCTCCCATGGTGCCGCTCTTGTGGGCGCCGATTGGGTTAAAGTAGCGGAGCAAAATCACATTCCATTCCGGGTCTGCCTTCTGAATATCCATCAACACCTGCTCTAACATGGATTTGGTCCAGCCGTAAGGGTTGGTGCACTGTCCCTTCGGGCACTCCTCCGTAATGGGTATCTGCGCCGGGTCGCCGTATACCGTTGCAGAGGAAGAGAAAATGATGTTTTTACAGTTATGCTGCCGCATCACATCCACCAGCGTTAAAGTACCGGAAATATTGTTATTGTAATATTCCCATGGCTTCTGCACGGACTCGCCCACTGCCTTTAAACCTGCAAAATGGATACAGCCCTCAATCTTTTCTTTTTCAAAAATCTCATTTAAAATCGTACGGTCTAAAATGTCTCCCTTATAGAAGGTAACTGTCTTTCCGGTAATCGCCCTTACTCTGTCCAAAGACTTTTCGGAAGCGTTGCTTAAGTTGTCTAATACCACCACATCATAGCCAGCGTCCAGTAATTCCACACAGGTGTGGCTGCCGATAAATCCGGCTCCTCCGGTTACTAAAATTGCCATAATTTTTTCCACCTTTCCCAATTTGAAAACTTCACTGTTTCTGTTTCTCTATGGCTACATCTTACTCTATCCTCTGAAAAATGTATAGCCAAAAATGTATAAAAAATATGTAATAATGTTGCACATTTATTTTCCCGGCTTTATAATATCATTCATAAGCAGCGGCTGCGGACAAACCTGCACCCGGCAGATTCCCGGCTTTCCGCATGGCACTCTGCCGTTGTGCATTTTGGATGTTTTTCCAAAAAACATGCTATTTTGTCCATAAAAAGTGCATTTTTACCCATTATAACCAACTGGTGAAAGGAAGTCAACTGATATGAATAAAAACTATAAAAAATCCTACAAAGCCACAGAAAAAGAATTAGTCTCCCTCTCGGTATATAACGTGGGAATCCAGCTCTGCGACCCGCTGCACCAGTGGGGACCCGGAATCCGCGACCACTATCTCATTCATTACATTATTTCCGGCATGGGATATTACAAAACCGGCAATCAGCTCTATGAGCTTCATGCCGGCGATACGTTTCTTGTTTACCCTAACACGGAGGTTCTCTATTATGCTGCGGAGCAGGAGCCCTGGGAGTATGCCTGGGTGGGTTTCAGCGGCAGCGACGCTTCCATGATACTGACCGCCACGGATTTTACCCCGGAAAGACCCTTTATCACCAACACCCCCTTAGGAAAGGATATTCACCGCCAAATCCTCCATATCTACGACGCCAGAGGAAATGAATTTGAACATGCCGTTGAGATGACCGGACGGCTTTATACCATGCTCGCCATGTTCATGCACGGCGCCGCCCACTCCACCACCCAGAACTCCGCCAACAGCTACGTGCAGAAAGGGATTGAATATATTTCCTCAAACTATTCCTATGCCATCACCGTGGAGGATATTGCAGATTATGTGGGCGTCAGCAGAAGCCATCTGTTCCGCTCCTTTGAAACGGTGTTAGGTCAGTCCCCCAAGGAATATCTGACGGATTTCCGGATGAAGCAGGCGTGTTACCTTCTTGAGCATTCCGACCTCTCCATCACCGCCATTGCCAACTCCCTGGGCTTTGACAACAGCCTGTATTTTTCCAAGACGTTCCATAAGCAGAAACAGATGTCTCCCACGGAATACCGCAAATTATCTCATTAGGGGCTTATCCCATGAAAATTTTATTCCATAATAAACCGATCAATTTCCTCATTCAAATTCTCCGCTAAGCCCGCCACATCATGGCTGGACAGCGATACCTTTTCAATCGAATTATTCTGCAGGTTTACGGAAGCCGCCGCCTCTTCCATGCAGGCTGCATTTTCTTCGGAAAGCGCCGACAGGTCGTTGATAACGTCCACAATGGTGCGGCGGCTCTCTTTCATATCTCTGGTGGAATCCGCCAGTTTTCTGCACTGCTCTTCCATCTGCTGGATGGTTCCTGTGATTTCCTCAAATTTCTTTCTGGTCTGCTCCACACTCTCGTTCTGCTCCACTGTGGTCTGCTCCATGTTGGCAATGTTGGCTACCGCCTCCTGCATTTTAGCTAAAAGCTCATGGATAATCTGCTCAATCTGGCTGGTGAGCTGATTGGTTTCCTGTGCCAGATTTCCAATCTCCGTTGCCACCACTGCAAAGCCCTTTCCTGCATCTCCGGCACGCGCCGCCTCAATAGAAGCGTTTAGCGCCAGCAGATTAGTCTGGGAGGCAATGCCCCGTATCTGTTCGCTGGCATCCTTAATCTTATCCGCCTGCCTGCTGGTTTCCTCCATCACCAGGTGCACCTGTTTCGAGCTTTCATTATTGAGTGAGGTTTTCTCCACTAATACATCTAAAACCTCCACACCCTGCTTCTCAATCGCTTCCACAGAGCTGGTTGCCGCAAAAAGATGCTGCATATTTTCTTCCACAATCTCAATCAAGTCGCTTAATTTTCCAACCTGTACGCTGCCCTCGGAGGTCTGCTGCGCCTGGGTGGTGGCTCCCTCCGCCACGTCGTCTACCGTCTTGGAGAGCTGGGAGCTGCTATCATGCACCTCGGAGCAGACATCGGATAAATCCTCCGACTGGCTGGTCAGCTTCGCAGCCACCTCCTGAATGTTTCTCACCATCCGGGTTAAGCTGTCCTGCATAGCTAAAAATCCGGAGCTAATCATACCGATTTCATCCTTGCGCAGAGCATATTTTTCCAACATCGCCCTGTCCTTCATGGTAAGGTCATACCTTGACATTTTTTCAATCTCCGGCGCTAAGGCATACAGCGGCTTTAACAGCATCCGGCGGATAATCAGCACCAGCAGGATAATCAGTATCACCGCCAGAACAGTGCTGACCACCGTCGCCGTGGCAACGGTCTGTCCCATAATTTCACTTAAAGTATCATCATCTGCCGGAACACCGAGATTTAAAGCTCCCTTCAGATTGCCATTCCCGTCATAGACCGGAGTTAATAGGTCAATGGTGAGATTTCCGCTGACCGGGTCCGTATAATATCCCGCATAAGGCGTCCCCTCCGTGGCTGCGGCAACGCTGCCGGCATCTTCAAGAACGATCCCGATTCGTTCGGGATTGCTGTGGGCGATGGCGGTGACCGCCCCGTCTACATTTTCCATATAGACCACATAATTGTAAGTATTCTGGGAGGCAATCATATCCACAAAATTCTGATATTCCTCTGTCGTCTCGCAGCCTAACGCGTCCATCTCCTGGCTGTAAGCGACTACCAGCTTGTAGTCCTCCGTTTTCCACTGTTCCTTAACTTCGTTTTTGAGCATTCTGGCAAAAATGAAGTTGTTAATGATAAACACAACTGCCAGAGCCAGCACAACGGCTGGAATCAATTTTTTCGTTACGCTGTTCTTCATATGCTTTTCCCGTTCTTTCCGACAAAAAAAGGTCTACAACTTCCCCTATTGCAGACATTTTTGTCTATTTTCCCCTACTTATTTTCTATTATTTTAGTTTATTTTAGTCTTTTTGTCAATTCGTTGCTTCTATATTGCCATTTATTGTGAAATATTTTGACATTTATTTTTCTTATTGCCCTTCTGATGAACAACGATACTGTTTCAGGAATCAAAAAAACCTACCCTGCAGGTTTGTCCTGCCCGGATAGGTTCTGGTTTTCTTTCTTTAGGCAACTGCTTTTTTCGCCATCTCTGCTAATGCTGCAAAGCCCTCAGCGTCGTTCACTGCCATCTCTGCTAACATTTTACGGTTGATTTCAACGCCGGATACTTTTAATCCGTGCATCATCTGGCTGTAAGAGATACCGTTCATTCTTGCTGCTGCATTGATACGTGCAATCCATAACTGACGGAACTGTCTCTTTCTCTCTTTTCTGCCTGCATAAGAACTGGTTAAGGCTCTCATTACAGACTGTTTTGCTACACGGTACTGTTTAGAACGTGCGCCTCTGTAACCTTTTGCTAATTTTAATGTTCTATTATGTCTTTTTTTAGCGCCTAAGCCGCCTTTTACTCTTGCCATGATTTCATTCCTCCTTAACTACTTCTTACATATATGGTAAAATCTTCTTCATATTCTTAACGTTTGTAGAATCCACCATTGCCGGTTTTCTTAAGTTTCTCTTGGTCTTGGTGGTTTTCTTGGTTAAGATATGTCTCTTGTAAGCTTTATTTCTTTTTAATTTTCCTGTTCCTGTTACTTTGAAACGTTTTGCAGCTGCTCTGCTTGTTTTCATTTTTGGCATGATAAGTTCCTCCTTAAAATAATTATTTCTTTTCTGCCAACACCATGCTGATGCTTCTGCCTTCAACTTTTGGTGCCTTTTCCACTACTGCTACCTCGGCAAGGCTCTCTGCGAAATCATCTAAGATGTGTTTGCTCGCATTCATATGTGCCATTTCACGCCCACGGAACCTTAAAGTAATCTTTACTTTATCGCCCTTGCTTAAGAATTTTTTTGCAGCATTCATTTTGGTGTTTAAATCGTTGGAATCGATATTAGGTGACAAGCGAATCTCTTTCAGTTCTACCACCTTTTGTTTCTTTCTGGCTTCTTTTTCTTTTCTCGCCATCTCGTAACGGTATTTGCCGTAATCGATAATCTTACATACCGGTGGTTTTGCGGTTGGAGCAATTTTTACTAAATCAAGTTCCGCCTCTTCCGCTAATTTCATTGCTTCCCTTGCTGACATAATGCCAAGCTGCTCGCCGTTTTCTCCAATCAGACGAATTTCCTTGTCTCTGATTTGTTCATTAATCATTAACTCGCTAATGGTAGTGCACCTCCAAAATAATATTTTACAATCGGGCAGGGAAAGCTTTCTTCCTCTGTCCGTGCGCGGGATGCCTGCTGTATTCCATACGCATCCCTGTGCAAAAAAAAATAGTGGACAGACTATCCACTATAAATTCCTAAACCGCAAGCTGCGATATTGAAATATGAACCATGAGTCACACGTTAATCGGTGCTCCGGTGAGAGTGGATACTCTACTTTGTTTTCAACAACTATTACAAATTATCACAGAAATTTGTTTCTGTCAAGCATTATTTTATTTTTGGTCATCAATTAATTTCCGAAGGCTCTGCTGCTCTTCGGTGCTGATTAAATGCTTCACATCCAAAATCGTAATCAGTTCTTTTCCCTTGGAGGCAATATTGTGGAAACAGTTCTGTGTGGCGTTCATAATCTCCGGCATATTCTCGATTTCCCTGTCCGGTATCTCTACAATCTCACGGACGCTCTCCACCTCTAAGCCTACCTTCATGCCGTCCACTCCGGCAACAATCACATTCTGCACATTGCCCGCTGGATAATGGAAACGGGAGGAAAGACTGTAAATCGGCACAATCGCCCCGTGCAGCTTTATCACGCCCTTAATATTCGAAGGCGCCTCCGGCACTCCAAACACATTCATTCTCGTCTCAATGGACTCCACATCGCTTACCGGTATTCCAAAACAAATCCCATTCAATAGGAAAGTCAATAACTGCATAACCCCATCTCCTTTTTCTTTGCTTCTTAAGTTAATACTAACATCTCCCGAAGCATTTCGCAAGGACAACTTCCAAAAAGGTTTTTTGACATTTTCGTCCTTTTACCGTATGATAATTGCAAAAGAAAAGAAAGGACGAAACGAAACATCTATGGAACGAAAAATCATTGATTTGCATGTACATTCCACCGAATCCGACGGCACCTTAACGCCGGAAGAGGTTGTTGCCGCCGCAAAGGAAGCCGGGCTTTCCGCCATCGCGCTGACCGACCACGACACCTGTTCCGGCGTTGCCAAGGCAAAGAAAGCCGCAGAGGGAACCGGCGTGGAATTAGTTCCCGGCATTGAGCTTTCCACCACCTACGCCCTCCCCAACGGAAAGGAAAAAGAAATTCATGTGGTAGGACTGTTTATTGATACTGACAATCAGGCTCTATTGGACAAGACCGCAGAATTCCGCGCCTGCCGGGACAGCCGGAATGAAAAAATGGTGGAGGCGCTTCAAAAGGAAGGCTTTCCCATCACCATGGAGGCTCTCCTTGCAGAAAATCCGGACTGTGTCATTACCCGCGCCAATATCGCCCGTTTTCTCTTAGAGCACGGCTGTATCAAGAGTATAGCGGAGGCTTTTGACAAATACATCGGCGACGGCTGCCGCTGCTATGTAGACAGGTTTAAGATTACGCCCATGGAGGCTGTCTCCCTTATCAAAGGCGCCGGAGGCACTGCCATTCTCGCCCATCCTCTGCTCTATCACTTAAGCTCCGACTATCTGCAGAAGCTGATTGACGATATGAAGGAAGTGGGGCTTGACGGCATGGAAGCTATCTACTCCACCTACACCACCGGAGAGGAACAGCTTATGAAAAAAACAGCAAAAGAAAACGGACTGCTTATCAGCGGAGGCTCTGACTTCCACGGCTCTAACAAGCCAGCCATCCATCTCGGCACAGGGCGGGGCAGCCTCTATATTCCTTATTCCGTCCTGGAAAATATCAAAGCCGCAAGAGAACACCAGCACTCCTGACAACGCCCCTTGAGGCAGCCAATTTTATATCTGAACATAAAAAGAACTTTCGGTTCTCCTTCCTAATGGAGTATCCGAAAGTTCTTTTTTCTGCAGGGTTTGAAAAATGGCAGTCTATTTCACTGTCCTGAATCTCTATCAGGAATCCGGTTTCTGATTTACAGAATAAATTTCTCAATAATCTCTGCAATGGCGTCATGGTTATTGTCATTTTCCGTGACATAATCTGCCGCCGCCTTCAGCTCCGGAATACCGTTTTTCATGGCAATGCCAAGATGGGCTGTCTTTATCATCTCGATATCGTTCTGCTCATCTCCCACCGCTATGGTGCTGTCCATGGGCATGTTTAAAATTCTTGCCAGCTCTGTCACGCCGCTGGCTTTGCTGGTGCCGCAGGGACAGTACTCTAAGTATTCCTTGCAGGAAAAGACGCTGTTGCATTTTCCCTGCTGCCATTTCTCATTATTTTTCTGGAATTTTACTAAACGTTCCTTATTCTCTAAGGCAATCAGCATGACCTTCTGCGGCTCTTCCTCTAATACGTCTAATACGTTGTCCGCTAATTTGTATGTGATGTGGGAACGTTTGATATAGTAATCTAATTCCCTGGTGTGTTTTGTCGTAATGACATCGGTATTGTTGTAGGTCTGCACATAAAGCCCGGCTCTCTTTGCCCTCTCAAAAATCTCATGCACCACCTCAATGGGGATGGAGCGCTGGAAAAGCACCCGGTCCGCCGCACAGTCGTACAGCACTGCCCCGTTAAAGGCTACCATATAGCAGCCCGGCAGGGTAAGCCCTAAATCCCTTGCCACCGCTCTGCCGCTCTCTACCGGACGCCCGGTTGCCAACGCAATATAATGTCCTGCCTCTAACATTTTCTGAATCGCCTTCCGGTTGCCCTCGCTGACGGTTTTGTCATCACTTAATAATGTAGCATCTAAATCAATAAATAATATCTTATGGTTCATAAGCCTTCTCCTCTTCTTGTCAATCTCATGGGTCACTCTATCGGTTCTGCTGGAATAAATATCCTCTCCTTATAGATATGTTCCTGTCCCGGCACTGCCGCTAGGGCTTCCTCACAAAACTGTGCTTGTGAATTTACAAGAACTTTTCCTCTTTTATCTATTTTCTCATAATTTCCGTCAGATTTCAAGACATGAGCCTTCATATTGTCAGATAATTCTACTTCAAGAATGTGTTTTACCTCTTTTTTTAAGTTATCGTCTAACACCGGGAACAAAATTTCCACCCGGCGGTCTAAATTTCTCGGCATCCAGTCGGCGCTGCCCATGTAAATTTCCTCATCGCCGTCATTCCAGAATGCAAAAATACGGCTGTGCTCTAAGAAATTGCCCACAATGGAGCGCACTTCAATATTTTCGCTGACTCCCGGGATACCCACCTTCAGACAGCAGATACCACGAACTACCAGCTTGATTTTAACGCCTGCCGCCGACGCCTCGTAAAGGGCTGCGATAATGCCCTCGTCACAGAGGGAATTCATCTTAGCATAAATCTGTGCCTGCCTGCCCGCCTTTGCGTTTTTCGTCTCCCGCTGTATCAGACGCATGAATTTGCTGCGAAGCCACAGGGGCGCTAAGGACAGTTCATTCCAGGACAGCGGCTCGGAATAGCCGGAGAGCATATTAAATACCGCAGTGGCGTCCTCCCCGATTCTCTCGCTGCAGGTAAAGATACCGCAGTCCGTATATAATTTTGCCGTGGAATCGTTATAGTTTCCGGTTCCAAGGTGCACATACCGCCTGATACCGTCCTCTTCCCGGCGGACCACAAGGGCAATCTTACTGTGGGTCTTTAAGCCCACCAGACCATAAATGACATGGCAGCCTGCCTGCTCTAATTTTTTCGCCCAGACAATGTTGTTTTCCTCATCAAAACGCGCCTTAAGCTCCACCAACACCGACACCTGCTTGCCGTTTTCCGCCGCCTGTGCTAAGGAGGCGATAATGGGCGAATTGCCGCTGACACGGTAGAGGGTCTGCTTGATTGCCAGAACCTCCGGGTCCTTTGCCGCCTGCCGGATAAAGTCCACCACCGGGTCGAAGGTCTGGTAGGGATGGTGCAGCAAAAGGTCTCCTTTCCGGATAATGTCAAAAATATTTTCTCCCGGCTCAATCTTCGGATGGCGCTGGGGCTTATAGGGGGCATAGCGCAGATGGTCGCAGCCCTCTAAGCCGTACATTTTCATCAGGAAGGTTAAATCAATGGGTCCCTGAATCTTGAAGATATCCTCTTCCGCTACCTTCAGCTCGTCTTTTAAGAAGCGCAGCAGCCGCTTGTCAATGCCGTCCTCCACCTCTAGGCGGATGACCTCGCCCCACTGGCGCATTTTCAGCTGCTTCTGGATTTCTTTTAATAAGTCCACCGCCTCATCCTCGTCGATGGTGAGGTCCGCATTCCGCATAATGCGGTACGGGTAGGCGCACTGCACCTCATAATTTAAAAACAGCTTATCAATATTTTTCTCAATGACCTGCTCTAACAGAAGAAATACCTTTTCCTCCGGATTCTCCGAAGGTATCGGCACAAGCCTCGGCAGAATGCCCGGCACCTGCACCGTTGCAAATTCCACCTCTTCTTTCTCCGTCTTTTTCCCCTTTTCACCACGCTTTACAATCAGCGCCGCTATGTTTAAGGTCTTATTACGGATTAAAGGGAAAGGTCTTGAGGCGTCCACCGCCATGGGGGTCAACACCGGATAGACATTTTCATCGAAATAGCGGTCCACGAATTTCTGCTGTTTCTCGTCCAAATCCTCGTAGGCGTCTAAAACCTGTATGCCGTTCTGGCGCATTAAAGGCACTAAGGAACGGTTGTATGTATGATACTGCTGCTCCACCAACGCCCTTGTTTTCACATTAATTGCGGCAAGCTGCTCTGTGGCAGTCATGCCTGCAATGTCGCATTTCCGGTAATCTGCATGAACCATATCCTTTAAGGACGCCACACGCACCATGAAAAATTCATCCAGATTCGAAGATGTAATGCTGACAAATTTTAACCGCTCCAACAGCGGAATGGTCTTATCCCTCGCCTCGTTTAGTACCCTGCCGTCAAATTTTAGCCAGCTCAATTCCCGGTTCTCATAATATTCCGGATTTTTAAAATCTTTTTCCATATAAAATCACTGTACCTTTCCATTGTCTGTAAGATTTTTCATGTACTTTAGTACTATACGCTTTTGCATTATACCATAATATATTCATCATTTACACCCGTTTTTCCTTAATTACGGGTTTTATACTGAAAATATTTTCAAAATAAGCGATTTTCCCATCGAAAAGCGCTTTCTCCAATGCAATGTCCCCTTCCGTTTCAATGGTAATCACTAATTCTTTTCCCTTTACCGCCACCCGGACATTTTTAAATTTCTGTTTGTGGCTGCGGTCCATGGCGTTAGATACCCTAAGAATCGCCGATAATTTTGCCACTATAAGATAGCTGTTCTGGTCTAACTGATTCGCAAGCTCTTCATAGGGCGCTAAGGGATAGGTGTTATAAAGCACTGTGTACGCCACAATCTGACGCTCTAAATGGCTCAGTCCGATAATCTCCGAAGCCATAATAATGTCATAGGAGCAGACAGGTCCGTTGGCAAAGCTGATATATTTGCCGCAGTCATGGAGGATTGCCGCCACCTGTAAAAGAAGGCGCTCCCGCTTCCCCAATCCGTGGATTTTCTTCATGGCGTCAAAAATCAAGCCGGACATTTTCGCCAATGCATCGATATGGGGAGAATAACTCATATAACGCTTCGAAAGGCTCTTTGCCGCCGAGAGGATATCCGCCTCAAAATCATGGGGGATTTTGCAGAGATGCTCCCGTTCCGCATAATCATATGCGATACCGTCGCTGACGCTGGCGCCCGGCACCCACAATTCCTCCGCCCCGATTTTTGCCGCCATACATTTAAAAATAATCATATAGGGCACAATCAGGGTATCCTTTTCATTGGACAGCCCCAGTTCTTCGGAAATCTGCTCCACCTCTTTTTTGTTGAGCCGCTCTAAGAAACGGTAAAAATCCGCCATCTTTGCCGTCTCCTTTGCGTCCTTTTCTAACTTTCCTGCGATTTCTGCAATGTAATCCCCCATGATAATCAGGTATTTTACCTTGCACTCTTCCATATACATGGCTTTAAAAACCGCTAACTGCTTCTCTACAAGCTCTTCAATCTGAAGCTCATACTGAGCGAGATTATTGCTTTTTTTTGCCAGCTGCTCCTGTATCCGGATGGCGCCGATGCTAAGGTGCTGGGTGGTCACTACCTTTCCCTTGGAAAACACCGTAATCTGCATACTGCTGCCGCCCACATCCACCACTGCCGCGCCCTTCTCCGTCATCTCGTCAAAGCGCTCCCGCATTGCCACGGATTTATAGCTGATAAAACGGTGCTCCGAGTTGCTTAACACCCGCACCTCTATGCCCGTCCTTATCTTTATCTGGTCTAAGACAAACAGTTCATTTCCGGCATCCCGCAATGCCGCTGCGGCATATGCCTCATAGCTGTCCACGCGGTATCCCTCCATGATGGTGGTAAATTCCTCTAAGGTGTCGCAGAGTATCTCCACTAACTCATAGCCGATACTTCCTTTGGAATAGGTATCTCTTCCCAATTCAATTCTGGTCCGCACATAATCAATCTGCCGGATGTTCCGTTTTGCCGATATTTCAAAAACCTTTAAGCTCACCTCGTTCGAGCCGATATAAATTGCCGCAAAGGTATGAATTTTCATGCCGCCGCCCCCTTTTCTTTTCCTGCGCCGTATCTTACTGCTTCCCCAGCAGATAGTTGATAAACTGCTGCGCTGTCCTGCCGGAAAGCCCTCCGTGGGACAGCTCCCACTTGTTTGCCTCCGCCAAAAGCTGCTCCTGCTCCATTGCCACGCCGTTTTTCTCTGCCAGCGCCGTCACAATCTGTCCAAATTCCTTTTTGCTTGGTGAACCGAAATAAATGGTGACGCCGAACCTCGCATAGAGGGACAGCTTTTCCTGCACTGTATCGGAGGTGTGCATATCCTCCCGTATTTCTTCCTTGTCGGAAAAGGTTTCCCGTATGAGATGGCGCCGGTTGGAGGTGGCATAGATGAGCACGTTATCCGGCTTCTTCTCTAAGCCTCCCTCAATCACTGCCTTTAAGTACTTATACTCCACCTCAAATTCCTCGAAGGATAAATCATCCATATAGATAATAAATTTATAATTGCGGTTCTTTATCTGGGCTATCACATCATTCAAATCGCAGAACTGGTGTTTATAGACCTCAATGAGACGCAGACCTTTTTCATAATAGCGGTTGGCGATGGCTTTGATACTGGTGGATTTTCCGGTGCCTGCGTCGCCGAACAGAAGGCAGTTGTTTGCCTCCTTGCCATTGACAAAAGCCTCCGTATTGTCGATCAGCTTCTGTTTGGCAATCTCATACCCCACCAAATCCTCTAATTTTACATGGGCGATATTGGTGATGGGGATAATCTGCGCTCCCTCTTCCCTATGCTGAATGCGGAACGCCTTATGTAAGCCAAATTTTCCGACGCCAAACTCCCGGTAAAACTGTGTCACAGCCGCTTTAAAATCCCTTACATCCTTCGCCTGTTCTAATTTCTCCGTCAGTTCACAGATACGGTCACGGATACGCTGGTTGAACATTTTCCCGCTGTGTTCCATGCTCTCGTAGCGCAGGATAACGTCGATACAGTCCACCTCGTAGCTTTCTGCAAAATCATGGAAATCAAAGTCAAACAGCCCTTTGATAATCTTAAAATCATGAAGGGCAATGTCGTTGATGGAGCCCTCCACTTCCCCCCGGATTTCACATGCCCTGCTGTAGGCATTCTCATTGTTGACCAGAAGAAAGGCAAGAAAATTGTGCCAGAGATTCCCCCGGAACCCATGGCTTACCGCCAGCTCTGACAGCTGGTTGAAGCACTCGTAAAACAGCGCCCCGATATCCTCTTTGTTATAGTATTCGTTTTTGTAATTTTCCATGACCCAGGTCATGTTATAAAAAAGTTTTCCGTTTTCAAAGTTTTTGTATAAGATTAAATTTTTTGTGCTTTCCATTTTTTCGTCCTTTAATAATTTCCAAGTATTTTGAGGCTGATGGTCTCTTCCTTTAAGCCCTGCAGGGCGTTCTGCACCGCTGCGTCGTTTAAGTTTCCGTCAAAATCAATGAAAAAGCGGTATTCCCAGTTTTTGCCCTGCACCGGTCTTGACTCAATGCGGTTCATGTTGATGCCGTTATAAATAAAATGGGACAGCATGTGGTAAAGAGAGCCGCTTTCATGTGGAATCTCAAAGCACACGCTGATTTTCCCTGCGTCCTTTGCGAAAATCCTCTTTCCCGACACAATAATAAAGCGGGTGGCATTGGTTTTATTTTCCTGAATGCTTTCCTGCAATATTTTCAGCCCGTAAATGTCTGCGGTAAGGCTGCTGGCAATGGCGGCTTTATTTTTTTTGCCGTCCGCCTTGATTTTTGCCGCTGCCATCGCCGTATTTTTCAGGCTGTGCTTCTCCCACTCCCTATGGCTCTCCAAATAGCTGCCGCACTGCATAAGCGCCTGGGGATGGGAATAGACGTCCGTGATATCGGAAAGCTCCGCCTCCGGAAGTCCAAGCAGCGCATGGTCGATTTTGATAATCTGTTCTCCCACGATACAGTTATCATATTCCACCATCAAATCATAATTTTCCGACACAATGCCAGCGGAGGAATTTTCAATGGGAAGGACTGCGTAATCCGCCTCCCCGCTTCTGATTGCCTCCATGGCGTCCCGCCAGGTTTCCACATGGTAGCTGTCGGTATTTTCCCCGAAATATTCTTTCAGGGCAAGCTGGCTGTACGCCCCTTCCGTCCCCTGAAATACAATTCTTGCTTTCCTGTAATCTAATTTTTCCACTTCTGTAAAGTCCGGTTTCTCATAAATGCCATGGGCAGTCAAAAGCTGGTACTGCTTTTTCCGGCTCATGGACATAATCTGTTCAAACAGCTCCCGGATTCCGTTTTTATTAAAATCGCTGTCTCCTAATGCAGTGAGCGTGGTCAGCTTGCTTTCCTCCCGCTCCCTGTCAAATACTTTTTTTCCTGTGCTTATTTTGTACTCCGCAACCCCGGTGGTAATCTCCATCCGCTGCTGGTACAGGTCCACAATCTGCCTGTCAATTTTATCAATTTCTTCTCTCAGTTCTTTTAAATCTTTCACATTTTCACCTTTTCTATCAGTCATTTTTCCTCACTAAAGTAAGCAGGCTTGCAGTGAGCCTGCACGGGTAAGTTCGAAAAAATGTTCTACATTTTTTCTCACTAAAGTAAGCAGGCTTGCAGTGAGCCTGCACGGGTAAGTTCGAAAAAATGTTTTACATTTTTTCTCACTAAAGTAAGCAGGCTTGCAGAGAGCCTGCTTACTTTATACTATAGTACATTAACGTGCGAATGGCAAGATACCCTTGCAAGATAATAGATGGAAATGTTATAATTTTTTTTAGAAAAAATTAACTTTTACGATATGGAAAAGAGGTCCTTTTATGAAAAAGAAACTGCCACTGATTATTCTTCTGCTGCTGATAGCCGTCGCTGTCTGCCTTGGTGTTTTCTGCCACTACAATGCAAAGACAAAGTTCAACGAGGGCTATGTCAACGGAAATACCACGGGTAATCTTTACAACAGCGGGCTGTTCTGCGAATATGACGGTATCATCTATTTTGCCAATCCCTCCGATGCGAATAAATTATATTCTGTACAATCAGACGGAACCCATTTGAAAAAACTGTCCGATGATATTCCCTCCTTCATCAATGCAGATGAAAACTATCTCTACTATGTGAGGAATAACCCCAGAAGCGATGATTCCAAATATTCCTTTATCAACGTCAACAGCAACAGCCTCTGCCGGGCGGACCATGACGGAGAAAACGTTCTGGTGTTAGACAACAAGCCCTGCATGTATGCGTCCCTGTTCGGCAATTATGTGTTCTATCTGCATTATGAAGAGGAAACCGCCACGACGCTCTACCGGGTAAAAATTGACGGGACAGAGAAAGAGCAGGTGGACGAAAATCCCTACCAGACCTGCTCCGCCAGCGGACAGTATTTCTATTATGTGGGAGCGAAGGGGGCTGTATGGCGCTACGACACTTCCTCCCTTGACACTTCAAAGGTCTACTCTGACAACTGCTGGCTGCCTACGGTACTCTCTAACGGCGAGCTTTACTATATGGACTGTAACAATGACTATAAGCTCACGAAAGCGGATTTGCTGGGCGGCGACAAAATACGTCTTGCTGAGGACCGTCTGGATACCTTCAATGTCTGCGGCGATTACATTTATTTCCAGCGCAGCAGCGACACGGAGCCTGCCCTCTGCCGAATGCGCACCGACGGTTCTGATTACCGGGTGATTGCGGAGGGCGTCTATTCGGATATCAACGCCACCTCCACGGACGTTTATTTCCGGGAATTTTCTTCCGGCGATATGTACCGCACGCCAATCAATGACCCGGATACGGTGGAAGGATTTACGCCGGGGAAACAGTAACAATAAAAAAATCTGGGTGTGAAATGTCGTTAAAGGTATTTCACACCCAGATTTTTTATACCGTATTTATCTTAACACCATCTTCCGAAATAAAACCAGCGTACTAAAAAAATAGCATAGCAGCAAAGAAACCAATACCACCGCCACTGCCCCAGTCTGTCTCAGCAGCACGTCATATCCAATATAAGCCGCAATCTCCACCGAAATCATCTGTAAGAAATAGACAATAGCAATCCCTGAAACCACCACCGCCGTTATCACCGGAAGCCCGAACCACACTCCTAACTGCCTTCTTACCAGCCTGTCAATGCTTTTTTCTTCCACCCCCAACTGCCACAGTACGCCAAAACGGTATCTGCACTGCCTTGTATCGGATAACTGCTGCATGGAAAGAATGGTAAAACAAATTACCAGCAGCACCATCGCCCCATACATCATGGAGGCGCGCATAATAAAGGTTTCTGCCTTCGAATCGTTTACCTGGTGGGTATTCGTTCTGATAAACCACGCAGCGCCCTCCTGATTTTCTTCCGGGTACTCTTTTTGAAATCGCCTCTCTAACTCCACGGCTTCTTCGTAGGAAAGCTTTTCTGTGGTCTGTATCAAACGGTTTCTCGCCACCGGAAGAAGTCCCCGGCACACCTCATCCGGAAAAACATACAGGACGTCCGTGTAGGAATTGTATAACATCTGTCCTATACTCTCTTCATAAGACTCTGTTTCCGCCAGGTACACTTTCCCCTCATCCGTTTCCAGTTCCCTGTGCGTTTCGATAAATTCTTCCTTAAACTCCCCGTCAGCAGAAATTCTCCACTGGGTGGTAAATTCATTTTCCTTCAGCGCAATCTTCTCCATGCCAAGCATTTCCCGGATGGCATTGTAATCCGACAGGGAAATTGCCGCTACCGGAAAATCATATTTACTGCGTTGATGAAATTCTTCCCTCCGGGGCAGGTAAAGGGAAAAGGTACTGTCATATGCCGTCTCAATCCCATATTCCTGTAAAAATGCTGTCACAAGCTCGTAATCCCCTTTCGGCAAATCCTTTTCCTCGTACACATTATTGTAAGCTGACGAAATCTGCACGTCGTACATGGAGCGGGATTCTAAATAACCGGAAGCCCAGCCCGCCAGGGCAATCACCGCCACAAACAGAAAAATGGCAAATGCCAAGGTAAGGCAGATGAAACTCATGGTTTTTGTGGTGGTATTCAGCTTTGTCATCAGTTCGCCAAAGAAAAATAAATTTTCTCCCGTATATTTATGAACCAGTGATTTTTCTTTCCATGCCGTAAGAAAACTGCATGCCAGATAAATAATGGAACATATGATAAAAACCAAATCCGCCACCAGAAACAACAGGTAACAATTAATGGTTCCGTTGTCAAAGGGCAGTAAATACCGTTTTTTCATTCCGGGCACGCTTGCAGCCAGGCAGGCATTTAAAATTGCCAGCACCAGCCAGACGGCAAGAAAGTTTTCCCATTTCCATTTTCTGCGTCTGAATACCCACACCAGAGAAACAAGGATTGCCGCCACGGGCACCAGAATATTTCCCCAGAACAGGATATGCACAGGAACTGCCATGCGCGAATCAAAATAGTACCGCATTTCTCTAAGCCCCTGCCACAGCATGATAAACAGCATTCCCTCATAGACCAGCGCCATTCCCGGCATGAAACGGCTCTTTTTTATGCTCTTTTCATTGTAGCGCTCTCCGTACAGCATATCTATCACTTTGATTTTTTGTATGGACCGAAAATGAAAGCCCCCCACCAGGAGAAAGCCTGCTGCAAAAAAAGCTGCTGTCAAAGCCACCGTATCCGGAAAAAACATCCAGGAAATCTCGTAAGATTTTCCATAGGAGGACAACAGCATGGCGGTAATAAACTGGGAACCAAACATGCCGAGCACAATGCCAAGCCCCACCGCCACCAGTCCCATCACAAAGGTTTCCGCTAAAAACAGCTTTCCTACGGTTTTCTGCTCCATTCCCATCACCGTCATTACGGCAAATTCTTTCTGCCTGCTTTTTAGCATATAACGATTGACATACCAAATCAAAAACAGCAGCAGCAACGCCACGGCAAAAATTGCCGCCCGCATTCCGTCCCGCAAAAAAGAAAGATTATATTCCGCTCCCACGTCAGGCTGATAATAGCGGCTGGAAATAGACAAAAAGGCATAAAACACCGTCACACAAATGGTCATGGTAACAAGATAAATCAGGTAGTCCCGCAGGGAGCGCCTGACATTTCTAAAGACGAGTTTCAGATACATCATTTGCGCCGCCTCCCATCATCGTTAAGACATTCAGAATCTTTTCATAAAACTCTTTTCTGCTGCCATTTCCTCTCCGCAGCTCCGTAAAAATCTCCCCGTCCCGCAAAAATAAAATCCGTCCGGCATAGCTGGCGGAGAAAGCGTCATGCGTCACCATCAGCAGAGTTGCGCCCAACTGTTCATGGATACCCTGCATGGTGGCTAACAGCATTTGGGCGGAATGGCTGTCTAAGGCTCCTGTCGGCTCATCCGCCAGAAGCAGTTTCGGCTGGTTGATAATGGCTCTGCCGCAGGCACATCGCTGTTTCTGTCCCCCGGAAACCTGATAGGGATATTTTTCTAAAATATCGGCGATATTTAATGTTTCCGCCATTTTGCGGACACGGGAATCAATCTCCCCCGGCGCCGTCCCATTGATGGTCAGCGCCAACGCCATATTTTCAGAAATCGTCAGCGTATCTAAAAGATTAAAGTCTTGAAAGACAAACCCTAAGTTCTCCCGCCGGAACCGGGCAGTTTCTTTTTCCTTTAGTTCAGTCACATCGGTTCCTCCTAAAAAGATATGCCCGGCGCTGACCGTATCTATGGTGGAAATGCAGTTTAGCAGCGTCGTTTTTCCGGAACCGGAGGCTCCCATAATGCCTAAAAACTCCCCTTCCTCCACGGAAAAGCTGATGTCTCGGATTGCCTTTGTGATATTTCCCTCATTGCCGTAGATTTTCTGAATATGTTCTAATCGTAATATCTCTTTCATGGTTTCCTCCTGCTCAGTCTCTCTCGTTATGAAATTTATTGTAACGAATCCCTTTCCTCTTTGGTATGAATTTTTCTAACAAAGTTCTAACAATTTTGTAAGAATTTTCCCTGTCAATCGATCAGAAAAGGCTTTTTCCCCCACTCACACGCATAGCGTCAGCAACTATCTTCCATACACACTCCTGTGCGGTAAAAAAGTGTCTTCGACACTTCAACTCCCCTAGAATTACAAGCGTTTCCAGATAAGAAAAAATGAGGTTCGCTCCAAAATTTGGGGCAAGCCTCATTCAACTACTTATACATATCTTCCAGGGACACCAATCTAACTTCGTCTTTCTCTGCAAGTTCCTTTAGACCATTTGTAAAACCACCCTTAGAAAAAATGTAATAATGATATTCTTTTCCTTTTCCAAATACTTCTGCATACTCCTTGATGAGTTCCAATTCATCTACACCGACTGGCTCATTCTTGTACTTGCATGAACCAATAATGTATTCATTCCCCTCTGCCGGAGTACCAACAATGTCTATTTCCACTTCTTTTTTACGTTTAGAATCAGTTCCCCACCACTGACCAATATCCGACAACAGGATAGGTACATCTTCTGCATATAAAAATAAATACTCTCTACACATCTGCTCAAAAATATGTCCCATATAATCCGCATAGTGCTTTTTAATAACGGAATCATAAATATACTCTATTCTTCCGGCACTAATTGAGGATGTGTTCTGAGGTACAAAACGATACCAGAATTTAAAGAAATTATCTCCAATCGCATATACCGTTTTCTTTCCCGGCTTCTCAGTAATCGGTGTTTTCTTTATCAAAATCCCTAGGTCTAATAATACCTTCAGATACTTCGCACAAATCGGTGCTTCTATTCCGATTTTGGTAGCAATTTCATTGGAACGAGATGCTCCGCCTGCAACTGCTGTAATAACCGAATTATAGATAGCCGGCTCTCGAAGTTCCTGCTTCAACAGATTTTCAGGTTCCTCAAACAAATAGCTTGATGTATTAAACAGATTGTCTTTTAGCGCCTCATCCACATCATCTGAAACAGCAAGTTTATTGATATAGTGTGGTATTCCACCAGTAATACCATACACAAAAGCCTGCTGCTCTGCTGTGAGTGTCGGATTAAATTCTTTAATTTCCTTATACGACAATGCCTGTATCTTAAACTGTCCGGTACGTCGTCCATACAACGGACTTTCATATCCCAACACTTGATATTCCATGAAACTCATGGATGAACCACATAAAATCAAAAATAACTGTCCATCTTTCCATGTATGGTCTATGATATGTTGCAAACGGGATGAAATGGATTTACTCGACTTTGCCAGATATGGATACTCATCAATTACAAGCACTAATCTCTCATTTTCAGCCATCTGCGAGATTTTGGTAAATGCCGCATCAAACGATGGATAAACCGGAGCTAAGTCTGTTCCCGGATGCTCTTTTTCACATATTGCCTTTGAAAATGCCTCAAGGTTTTCTTGTGCTGAAGCATTAAGTGCAGAAAAGAAAATAGTAGGCTTATCCTTACAAAATTCGTTAATGATGGCAGTCTTACCCACACGACGACGTCCATAAATTATGATACATTCAAATTCTCCTCTATTGTATCTTTTATTCAAATCTCGTAGTTCTCTTTCTCTGCAATAAAACATAAAGCCACCTCTTTATCAACTTATAAGTTTTCAACTTACGAGTTTATTATATTGTTTTCCATCTAAAAAGTCAATATGAAGCAGCCTATATCAGCGATATTCCGAACCATTTTATCACGCATTTTCTCTAAGGCAGGGCTAATCGCCCTGCACCTGATAAATCCATTCATTGATACGGAAGGAAAGGGAGATGACAGTTCCCTTCTCCGAGGATTCCGCATGGATTCCGATATCTAATTTTTCACATAACCGCTTACAGAGATACAAGCCGATTCCTGTAGCGTTGTTTTCTGCCGTCCTGCCGTTTTTTCCGGTGAAGCCCTTCTCAAAAATCCTTGGTAAATCCTCTTCGGGGATGCCGATTCCGTTGTCCTCAATACAAAGGATTCTCCTGTTTTCCTCCCTCCTGGCATAAAACCGGATGGCAGGCTCCTTTCCTCCGTATTTCACCGCATTGACAATCAGCTGGTTTAAGATAAAGCACAGCCACTTTTCATCAGAAAAAACGCTTACTTCCTCTTCCTCCACCATAAGGCGGACGCCCTGTTTTAACAGCAGATATTTATTCTCCGCAATCGCCCGGTGCACCACCGGAAAGAGGGATATCTCCCGGACGGAATAATCTTTTTCCGTGTGCTCGCTGCGGGCATAATATAATGCCTGTTCCGTATAATGGCTGGTCTTTTCCAATTCCACTAACATCTGCCTTGTAACTTCTGAATGCCGATTCTCACAATTCTGCCGCCCTGCATCCTCCAAGCGCCGTTTCTCAACATTCTGCTGTCCTGCATCCTCCAAACGCCGATTTTCACAAATCAGCTTCATCGCCGCAATGGGAGTTTTGATTTCATGAATCCACTGCTCAATGTATTCCTTATACTCGCTGCGCTCCCGCTCCACTTCCCCGATTTTTTCCAGCATGGATTTATCCGCCATTTTTAAAATCCGGTACCAGACCAAGTCCTCCGCCTGCCGGGGTTCCTCCATCACTTCCGAAATCAGGTAGCGTTCCTCTAACTGCTCCGTCAAAGCCAGCAGTTTTTCCATCCTCTTTTTCCGCGCCAGATATGTCGTTCCCAGAAAAATCCCAAGAACCAAAACCCATGCCAGCAGAATCAAAAGAATGCTGTCTGTACTGTTTCCGTTGAGATACAGAAAAAAGGAAAGCGCCGCCATACAAACCGCCTGCAGAAGCACCATCGGCAGACGCTGTTTCAAATATAAACGTTTGTTCATATCCTCTCCCTTCACACTAAGTATCCCTGTCTGTGCTTCGTTTTGATAAAATCCTTCAGCCCGATGGAGGAAAGCTTTTCGCGGATACGGTTGATATTGACGCTTAATGCGTTATCGTCCACATACATCTGATTGTCCCAGAGATATTCCACCATATCGCTTCTGGCACAGATACTTCCGGCATGGCGGAACAGATACGCCAGAAGCTTTACCTCTGTTTTCGTCAGTTCCACCGTCTTTTCCCCATAAGAAACGCTGCTGTTTTCCAAATGCAGGACTGCCCCGCAGACGGAAAGCTGCTCCTGCCCGTCTGCCGGATAGGCACGTTTCAGCAGAGACGCAATTTTTGCTAACAGGATTGCCTGATTGTAGGGTTTCGTGATAAAGGCGTCGCCGCCTAACATAATGCTGTTCAGCTCGTCCATATCCGTATTGGAACTGGTGACAAATATGACGGGCATATCGGAAAAGCTGCGGATTTCAGAGCAGATGGAAAAGCCGCTCTCCCCCGGCAGCCGGATATCCAGCAAAACCAGGTGAGGCTTCCACTCCCTTACGTTCTCCGCCGCATTGGAAAAATCCGTGAGGGCGTTTACTTCATACTGATTTCCCACCAACATTTTTTCCAATTCTGACCGTATCACGGAATCATCCTCAATAACTGCAATCTTATATTTCATACTCTCTGCCTCTTACGCAAAATCAAACAGCGACAACTGGTTCGATTCCGGCATATCCCCCAGCAGTCCCAAATCTCCCATCAAATCGATCACGGTTTTGGTTGCCTTTGTTCTCTGCCGGAAATCATCTTTGGACAGGAATTTTCCGTCCTTCGCCGCCTCCGCCACTGCGATAGCCGCATTGTCCCCCATGCCGTCGATGGTATTTAAGGCGGGCATCAGCTTGCCGTCAATAATCTGAAAACGGTCCGGCTTCGCCCGGTAAATGTCAATGGGGGTAAATTCAAAGCCTCTGGCGTACATTTCCTGCACGATTTTCATATCGCGGTACACATCCTGCTCCTTTTTGGAAAGGCTGTCCTTCCTCCGCTCGTAGTCCTTCTGGAAATAGGCGAGGCGCTCCTTGCCCTGACACATGATTTCATAGTTAAATCCGGTGGCACGGATGGAAAAATACGCCGCATAGTAAGCCAGCGGATAAAACACCTTGCAGTAGGCGATACGCCATGCCATCATAACGTACGCCGCCGCATGTGCCTTTGGGAACATGTATTTAATCTTTTTACAGGACCAGATATACCAGTCCGGCACACCGTGCTCCGTCATATCCGCAATCCAGTTATCCTTCAGACCCTTTCCCTTTCGCACCGACTCCATAATGGTAAATGACTCTTCACTGTCAAGCCCCATCTGAATCAGATAAATCATAATATCATCACGGGTACAGATTGCCGTGGAAATGGTGGCTTTCCCTTCCTCAATCAAGGTCTGGGCGTTTCCTAACCACACGTCGGTACCATGGGACAGTCCCGAAATACGAATCAAATCGGAGAACTCCTGGGGCTTTGCGTCAATAACCATCTGCATAGCGAACTCGGTGCCAAATTCAGGAATGCCAAGACAGCCTAAAGGAATGCCGTTGATTTCCTCCGGCGTCACTCCCAGGGCACTGGTATTTTTAAAGAGAGACATCACCGACTCATCATCCAAAGGGATGGTGGTGGGGTCAATGCCCGTCAAATCCTGCAGCATACGAATCATGGTCGGATCATCATGTCCGAGAATATCAAGCTTTAACAGGTTGTGGTCGATGGAGTGATAATCAAAATGGGTGGTTATGGTGGCTGTGGTCATATCGTTCGCCGGGTGCTGCACCGGAGTAAATGTGTTGATTTCCTCTCCCACCGGAAGCACCACAATACCGCCGGGGTGCTGTCCCGTAGTTCTGCGGACGCCCACGCAGCCCTGCACAATACGGTCAATCTCACAGTTTCTCTTGCGGATTCCCCGTTCCTCATAATAGTTCTTGATATAACCGAACGCCGTCTTATCCGCCAGCGTACCGATGGTGCCCGCCCGAAAGGTCTGCCCGTAGCCGAAAATAACCTCACAGTAGGCGTGAGCCTTACTCTGGTACTCTCCGGAGAAATTCAGGTCGATATCCGGCTCCTTGTTTCCCTTAAATCCAAGGAACGTCTCGAAGGGAATATCAAACCCGTCCTTTACCAATTTTTTCCCGCAGACCGGGCAGATTTTATCCGGCATATCACAGCCGCTCCGCCCGGAAAACGCCTTGACCTCCGGCGAATCAAAATCACTGTATTTGCAGTTTTCACAGCGGTAATGCGCCTGCAGGGGATTTACCTCGGTGATACCGGACATGGTCGCCGCAAAGGAAGAACCGACGGAACCACGGGAGCCCACCAGATAGCCGTCCTCATTGGATTTCCACACCAGCTTCTGGGCGATGATATACATTACCGCATAGCCGTTGGAAATGATGGAGTTTAACTCACGGTCAAGGCGCTCCTTTACAATGGGCGGCAGCTCTTCCCCGTACATGCTGTGGGCTTTGGTGTAACAGATATCACGGAGCATCTGGTCGGAATTTTCAATGACCGGAGGACACTTGTCCGGGCGCACCGGAGAAATTTTCTCACACATATCCGCAATTTTATTGGGATTGGTGATAACCACTTCCTCCGCCTTACTGCTGCCAAGATATTCAAATTCCTTTAGCATTTCCTCTGTGGTGCGCAGGTATAACGGCGCCTGGTCGTCCGCATCCTTAAAGCCCTTTCCCGCCATGATAATACGGCGGTAAACCTCGTCCTCCGGGTCTAAAAAATGCACGTCGCAGGTTGCCACCACCAGCTTGTTAAAGGTTTCCCCCAGCTTCACAATGCGGCGGTTTACCTCCTGCAATTCTTCGATACTGTTAATGGGCTCCTTATCACTGCGGAGCATAAATTCATTGTTGCCCAAGGGCTGGATTTCCAGATAGTCATAGAATTTCACCAGCCGGATAATTTCCTCCTGGGGTCTGCCCCCAATCAATGCCCGGTACAGCTCCCCCGCCTCGCAGGCAGAACCGATTAAAAGTCCCTCCCGGTGCTTCACAAACTCACTTTTCGGCACCCTGGGACGCTTGTTGTAATAGGTCAGGTGAGACATGGACACCAGTTTGTAGAGATTGATACGCCCGATATCGTTGGTGGCAAGAATAATGGCATGGTAGGTCGGCATTTTCATAATGGTTTCCGGGGAGGCAGCGCCCATTTTATTCACGTCATCTAAATTCTCAATGCCCCGCTCCTTCAGCATCTGGATAAACTTCACAAAGATTTCCGCCGTACATCCCGCGTCGTCCACAGCGCGGTGGTGGTTCTCTAAGGAAACGCCTAACGCCTTTGCCACGGTATCCAATTTAAACCGGTTTAAGTTCGGCAGCAGAATCCGGGCTAATGCCACGGTATCTATGATGGTAAAATCATTCTCTATCTGCTGTCTCTCACAGTTTTTGATGATAAAGCTCATATCAAATTCTGCATTGTGGGCAACCATAATCGCGCCCTTGCAGAACTCCATAAATTCCGGCAGGATTTCTTCGATTTTCGGCGCATCCATCACCATATCATCCTTGATGGAGGTCAGTTCCTCAATCCGATAGGGAATGGGTACCTCCGGATTAACGAAGGTAGAAAATTTGTCCGTAATCACGCCGTTTTCCACCTTTACCGCACCGATTTCTATGATTTTATCCTTCTCCGGGGAAAAGCCCGTGGTCTCTAAGTCAAACACCACATAGGTATCCTCTAAATCCTGCCCCTTAGAATTGACGATGATATCCTTTAAGTCGTCTACCAGGTACGCCTCCACCCCATAGATAATCTTAAAATCATCCTCCGGGGAAATGGCATGGTTGGCGTCCGGGAATGCCTGCACGTCCCCATGGTCTGTGATGGCGATTGCCTTGTGCCCCCACTTCATGGCGCGCTTTACAATATCCTTTACCTCGGAGACGCCGTCCATATCGCTCATTTTGGTATGACAGTGGAGCTCCACACGCTTTTCCGGGCTGGTGTCCATCCGCACGGAGGTAAAATCTGCGGTCTTTTTGATACCCACGATGGAACCGATGGTAAGCTCGCTGTCGAATTTATCAATGGTGGTGACGCCCTTTATTTTGAGGAACGCTCCCTTTTTTACACCCTCTAAAAGCTCCGAAAGCTGGTCGTTTCTGGTAAAAATTTTTAAGACAATGGAATCCGTAAAATCCGTCACCGACATAATGACAATGGTTTTCTCGTTCCGGATTTCCCTGGTCTCTAAGGTCATGACCTGACAGCGGATGGTAACCTCTCCCATCTCTCCCACGATTTTCTCGATGGGTATGGTTTCGTCGTCGAAGTCTTTTCCGTAAATCACATCCGGGTTGTCCGACTTCTTAAAACCGCCGCCGTAACCACCCTCAAATTTCTTCTTAAATTCCTTTTTGCCGCCGAAGGCTCCGTTGCCGGATTTTGCATTATTTCCTGCACTATTTTGCGCTTTTGCAACATTTTTTGCAGCTTCCTTCTGGGGTGCGGCAACAGAAACCGTCTCCGTATTTTCTGCTGTTTTTTCCTCCGCCGGGGCAGCCGCTTCCCCCTCTTCCGTCTTGAGGTTCACCCTCTGCATGATATTGTGAATTTCAAACTGTATCTGCAAATCGCTGTTTTTGCGGTGCTTGCTCTCCTTCGGCTCTTCGTAGGCAAGCTCCACAGACAAATTTAAGCCGCAGCGTTCGCATACGACTTTTTCTAAAAATTCTACAATTTCATGCGCCTTGGTCTGGGCGATAATGGTGTTCTCCAAGGTCAGGCGCAGATGGGTATCATCTGAAAACTCCATCTTTGCCCCCCGCAGCAGGTTGTACTCCATGAGGCTGTAATTTTTCAGTTCCTCCAAAATACTGTCCTTGTACATATCCATCAGGGTCTTGGGCGTGTACTGCTCCGAAAGGTGATATTTTTCAATCACCTTTACGTCCATCTGCCTGCCCTTAAAAATCTGCTCCCCGATGGATTTCTCCAACTGATAAATATTCTTTTTATGTATCAGACGCGTTCCCGATAAATAAATGCGGATATGGTCCTTTTCATGGTTCATACCCACCTTGGTGACCTCCGTCTCCGATAACAGCTTCTTCATATCGGCTGCCACCTCCAACGTCGGAAACACATCGAAAAATAACTTTGTCAATCTACTCACGCTTCTTTCCAATGCAGCAATTCATACCGCAGGCTCTCTAACAATTCGGATTCCGGCACCTTTTTATATACCTCGCCGTGCTTGATAATCAGACCCTCGCCGATACCTCCGGCAATGCCGATATCCGCTTCCTTCGCCTCGCCCGGTCCATTTACCACACAGCCCATCACAGCCACCTTGATATCTAAAGGAATGTCCGCCACCATATTTTCCACCTGATTGGCAAGCTCAATCAGATTGATTTTCGTTCTGCCGCAGGTGGGGCAGGAAACCACCTCGATACCGCCCCTTCTCAAGCCTAAGGTTCTTAAAATCAGTTTTGCAGACTTGATTTCCTCTAAGGGGTCTCCCGTTAAGGAAACGCGAATGGTATCGCCGATGCCCTGGTTTAAAATCAGTCCTAAACCGATGGAGGATTTGATATTTCCGCTGATAATCGTTCCCGCCTCGGTGATTCCCACATGCAGCGGGTGGTCTGTCTCTTTTGCAATCAGCTCATGGGCTTTGACGCACATCATCACGTCAGAAGATTTGATGCTGATGACCAGATTATCGTAGCCCATATCCTCAATCAGCTTCACCTTGTCCAAGGCGCTCTCCACAATGCCCTCTGCGGTGACACCGTGGTATTTCTCCACCAGCTCTTTCTCTAAGGAACCGCTGTTGACGCCCACACGAATGGGGAGATTCCGCTCCTTTGCCACGTCCACCACAGCCTTTACCCGGTCTGCACTGCCGATATTTCCCGGATTGATACGGATTTTATCGGCGCCGTGCTCCATTGCCGCAATGGCTAATCGGTAATCAAAATGGATATCCGCCACCACAGGAATCGAAACCTGTTTTTTGATTTCCGTCAAAGCCTCCGCCGCCTCCATCGTAGGCACAGCACAGCGGATAATGTCGCAGCCTGCCGCCGCCAGCTTATTTATCTGCGCCACGGTAGCCGCCACATCCTCGGTTTTTGTATTTGTCATGGACTGTATTAAAATCGGATTTCCTCCTCCGATGACTCTGTCCCCAATTTTCACTGTTTTTGTCATGCCACAGCCTCCCTTTCCTGTTTTCCAATTTCAAAATGTGCCATTCATTCTGCATTTTCCGGTATCCTATTCTTTTCAGAACAATTTCACGCAAACCCACATCGAGCTAATAATGCGGCTTATAAGAACAGCTTGCGGATATCGTTGAACATTACCACAATCATCAGCGCAAACAACAGCATCATTCCCACAAAATGAACCATTCCCTCTTTTTCCGGGTCTATCTTTTTCCTGCGGATTGCTTCTATGATAAGGAATACCAGCCTGCCGCCGTCTAATGCGGGTAACGGAAGCAAATTCATCACACCGAGGTTTGCCGCCAGAATAATGCAGATATAGAGCATTTGCAAAAACGCCGTATAATAGCCGTAAGAAACGCTTTCCTCATAGCTGTCCCCTATCACGTCCACGATTCCCACCGGACCGCTCATGTCATTGATGGAAACGCCGCCTGTCACTAACATTTTTAAGCTGCTGATGGTGGTGGAAATCCAGTATTTTGTCTCATAAAAGCTGTATTTTACATTGTCCAGAAAATTTCCCTTTACATTCTCAGTGCTTCCCTGAAATCCGTAGAGATATCTGCCTAATTCTTCATCATACTTCGGCACTAAGGTAGTTTTATATTTTTCACCGTCACGCTCATAGGTTACTTCCACCGCCTCCCCGGTGTGGAACATGGCATAGGAGCTGATTTCCCGGTAAAAATGGATTTTTTTGCCGTTCATCTTTACGATGACATCCCCCGCCTGCATTCCGGCTTCTTCCGCTGCGTAGCCCTCTGTCACATCCGCCAGCACCGGCAGGTCATAGCCGATATTGCAGACTAGAATAAAGGAAAAAACCAACGCCATAATAAAGTTAAAGACGGGTCCTGCCGCCACTACGCTGATTCTCGCCCAGACGGATTTCTTTCCGAAGGCACGCTCATCGCTGCTCTCTCCGTCCTCTCCCTCCATCATGCAGGCTCCGCCAAAGGGCAGCAGCTTTAAGGAATATTTTGTCTCCCCCTTCGTAACGCCGAAGATGGTTGGTCCTAACCCCAGCGAAAATTCATTCACCCGGATTCCGTTGGCTTTTGCCAGCCAGAAATGCCCCAGCTCATGAAAAATAATCAGAATACTAAAAATCAATAACGCTATAATAATTTTCATTTACAAATGAACCTTTCTATATACTCGTACACCAGTGTTTCCGTTTCTAAGATTTCTTCTAACGAAGGATTTTCCCTGTGGGCAATCTGCTCCATACAGGTTTCAATGATTTCGGTAATTTTCAGGTAACCGATTTTTCCTGCCAGAAACAGCGCCACTGCCCGCTCATTTGCCGCATTGTAAATGGTGGGCACATTGCCTCCCTGTTTCATCGCCTCATAAGCTAACGCCAGTCCCCGGAAGGTCTCCGTGTCCGGCTGCTCAAAGGTGAGGCTGCCTAAGGAAAACAAATCCAGCCTTTCCCCCGACATAGGCAGACGCTTCGGGTAATAGAGAGCATACTGGATAGGCAGGCGCATATCCGGCGTCCCAAGCTGTGCAATCACCGCACCGTCCTCATATTCCACGGCGGAATGAATGACGCTCTGGGGGTGCACCACCACCTGTATCTGCTCTAACTCCACACCGAAGAGCCATTTTGCCTCCATCACCTCAAGACCTTTATTGACCAGCGTGGAGGAATCAATGGTAATCTTCCGCCCCATGGACCAGTTGGGGTGCTTTAAGGCATCCTCCACCTGTATCTGCTCTAATTCCTCCCGTTTTCGTCCCCGGAAAGGACCGCCTGAGGCAGTTAAAAGGATTTTGCTGATTTTATTTCCCTCATTGCCCTGCAGAGATTGGAAGATTGCGCTGTGTTCGCTGTCCACAGGCAAAATCGGCACGCCGTATTCCTTTGCCATCGGCATAATAAGATGTCCTGCAGTGACTAAGGTTTCCTTGTTGGCAAGGGCAATTTTCTTTCCCGCCTGAATGGCTGCAATGGTAGGTCGGATTCCTAACATGCCCACAATGGCTGTCACCAAAATCTCACTCTCCGGGAAAACGGAAACCTCTAACAGCCCCTCCATTCCCGATACAATCTTCACAGGCAAATCCGCTGTTTTGATGCGCAGCTCCACCGCCTTTTCCTTGTCATAGACACATGCCAGCTTCGGTGAAAATTCCCTAATCTGCTTCTCCAGCAATGTAATGTTGCTGCCTGCCGCAACCGCCACTACCTCAATATCCTTCTGCTCCCTGACAATGTCAAGGGTCTGTGTTCCGATAGAGCCTGTAGAACCTAAAATCGCTATCTTTTTCATCTGATTTCTCCATAATAATTTCCGCTTAAAACGCTATAAAGTTTGCTGCCAGAAAATATACCATCGGCGCTGTAAAAATCACGCTGTCAAAGCGGTCTAAGATACCGCCGTGACCGGGAATGAGTTTGCCGTAATCTTTGATGTCATAATTCCGCTTGATGGCGGAAGCTGTCAGGTCTCCCACCATGGAAACCAAAGCTCCCACGGCGCTTATGGCAGCCAGGATATACACCTGTGTATTTCCCACTCCCATGGCATTTTTAAATATCATACCATATAAAATAGTGAGCAATGCGGCTCCCACCACACCGCCGACAGCTCCCTCTATGGATTTCTTCGGGCTTAATTTCGGCGACATTTTGTGTTTTCCAATCAATACCCCCACACAGTAGGCGCAGGTATCGCAGCCCCAGGAGCAAAGGAAAATCAGCCACACAATATAAGCGCCCATGGAAAGCATTCTCGTCTGATACACATAGGATAACATCACCGCCACATAAAACACGCCGAAAAACGCCGCTAACAGCTGCTCCGTCTTATATTTTGGGTATGTAAACACATAGACGAACATCAGTAAAATCAAAAGCCCCAGGACAAACATCATCAAATCCGGCAAAAACTGGAATTTGAGGTTGCAGTAATACACCGTTGCCGCAAGATATCCGACCATTCCCGGCAGTTCCTTCTCAATATGGAAAATCCGGTACAATTCAAACATACCGATATAGGAAATCACCAGCGTAGACACCAGCAGCAGATTTCCCCCTGTGATAATCAATACCAACGCGGCGATTACTAATACAATCCCGCTGAGCAGTCTGGTCTTAAACATTGCTCTCCTCCTTAAGCCCGCCAAATCTTCTATCCCTCTTATTATACGCCTCCACAGCCTTTTCCAATTCATCTTTTCCGAAATCCGGCCACGGAACTTCCGTAAAATAAAATTCACTGTAGGCAAGCTGCCACAACAGATAATTGGACAATCTCTGTTCCCCGCTGGTGCGAATCAGCAAATCCGGGTCAGGAATCCCCGCCGTATCCAGATACTCTTCATATAACGACTCTGAAATATCTTCTGTGGAAATAGTTCCCGCCTTTACATCCTCCGTCATCTTTTTCATGGCGCGAATCATTTCATCCCGGCTTCCATAATTAATGGCTATCTGTAAATTCAGACCGTCATTCTTTTTGGACGCTTCCTCTAATTCTGCAATTTGATTCCGGAACTTCTCTGTCAGACGGCTGGTATCACCAATGACACGAACCCTCATATTATTTTTGTCCGCTGTCTTAATACAGTTTTTCAGATAGCTCTCCAACAGCTTCATCAGGGCGTTTACCTCACTGTCGGGGCGGTTCCAGTTTTCCGTGGAAAATGCGTACATGGTGACATATTTAATTCCCAAATCATGTGCCGCTTTACAGACTGTCTCCACATTTTTCGCCCCCATGGTATGTCCGTAGTTGCGGGGCATCCCCTTGCTCTTCGCCCATCTGCCGTTTCCGTCTAATATTATTGCAACATGCTGCGGAATTTTCATATTTCCCTCTCATTCTGCTGCTTTCACAGCCTATTGTTTCACTCTTTTTTGACAAAATCATGTCTATTTTCTTAATTTTTCCTAATCATTTCAGTGATTTCCTGAAACAGTAAAGTGAGGACACGCCACATCATGCCCTCACTTATTCATAATAATAGAACCTCGCACACTGTTGCGCGATTATATTATACCGTAAGAATTTCCTTCGTCTTAGCCTCTACCGCCTTGTCAATCTCACCGATATATTTGTCTGTCATCTTCTGCGCCTTATCCTCTAACTCTTTGATTTCGTCCTCGGAAATATCGGCAGATTTGCTTAATTTCTTGAAAGAATCGTTGGCGTCACGACGGATATTGCGGATTGCCACCTTGGCATTCTCGCCTTTTTTCTTTACGTCCTTCGCCAGCTCTTTACGTCTTTCCTCGGTCAGCTCCGGGAACAGCAGACGAATCACCTTACCGTCATTGGTGGGGTTAATACCCAAATCAGAGGTAAGGATTGCTTTCTCGATTTCCTTTACCATGGAAGCCTCCCATGGCTGAATCTGAATCATTCTCGGCTCCGGAACGCTGACATTTGCCACCTGCTGGATTCCGGTAGGCGTCCCATAATAATCTACTCTCAATTTATCCAGCACATGAGGATTGGCACGGCCTGCACGGATACTGCCGAACTCCTCAGATAAATTGCCCATTGTTTTCTGCATTTTTTCATCAAACTGCACTAATCTCTCATCCATATCCTTCTCCATACCTTTCCACTACTATTTTTATAAGGGAAGTCTTCACACTGTGACCTTAGTCCCATTAAACTCGCCTGTCATGGCTTTCACGATACTGTTTTCCTCATTTAAGCCAAAAACATACATCGGCATTTTATTTTCCATACACATAATGGAAGCGGTCAAATCCACCACTGCCAGCTTTTTGTCAATCACTTCCTGAATGGAAACCTCGTCGTATTTTACCGCAGCAGGATTTATCTTCGGGTCGCTGTCGTAGACGCCGTCAATGGCTTTCGCAAGATAGATACCCTCTGCCTCCATCTCGATGGCGCGGAGCACAATGCCCGTATCGGTGGAGAAATAAGGATGTCCGGTGCCTCCCGCAAAGAAAACCACCATTCCCTTCTCAAAATATTTATTGGCACGGTCCTTTGAAAACAGCTTTGTCATGCTGCCGCATTCAAAAGGCGTTAAAATCTGCGTTTTCATTCCCACGGAACGGAAAATCTCAGAAACATAGATACAGTTCATAATGGTGGCAAGCATACCTATCTGGTCTGCCTTGGTGCGGTCAATGGTCTCGCTGGTTCTTCCTCTCCAGAAGTTACCGCCGCCGATGACGATACCCACCTGCACGCCCTTATCTGTAATCTGTTTTACCTGTTTTGCCACTTCCGTAACCGTCGGCTCATCAAAGCCGGTGTGCTTCTCCCCGGCTAAAGCCTCTCCGCTTAATTTCAGGAATACTCTCTTCATGATAGGCTTACATTCCTTTCTTGCTGGCAAATAAGCTCTCTACATCTACGTCAGAGTAGCACTGAGAACAGAAACCTTCAATAACAGCGCCATTGTTAATCTGTACGGAACGGGATTTGATATTACCCATAACCACTGCAGAGGTATCCACTACTACCGGTCCCTGCACATCAATGTCGCCCTTAATTGCTCCGGCAATCACTGCTGAGGTAGAGGTCACATTACCAATGATAACAGAACCCAGTCCAATTTTCACGGTTCCGGTGCTCACTACTTCACCTTCAATCTTTGCCGCATCTGCGAAAATTTCAGAAGCATTGCTGTTTCCGTTTACTACGCCTGTAACAACTAATTTTCCATTACAGCCTACATTTCCGTCTACCTGTCCCTGGATATCTAAGGAACCGTTGGATACAATATCACCCTTGATGATAGTTCCCTGTGTAATAATAGATGTCTCGTCAGAAACCTCGTTGTCCTGCATTGCTGGTGCAGCAGACGGTGCTGCTACTGGTGTTACTGGTGTGGTCATATTATCAGCCATTTTTTTCTCCTCCTGAATCGCATTTGTAACATTTTCTGTATTCTCTGTGAATACCGGCTCTACTACTGGTTTTTCTTCTGCCTGTGCAGCCTGGGCTGCTGCCTGCGCTGCCTTTGCGGCTACTGCGGCTTTTTTGGCTGCCGCCGCTTTCTCAGCCTCCTGTTTGGTTACCTGCTCTAAAAGTCCGTCAAGTTTTGATAATTCAGATTCAACGTCTACTTCACCCTCTAGGGTATTCACTACTAAATCATCTTCGTTCGTACCTGTTTCGAGGTTGTCTTCTCCCGGCATCAATTCATTGACAGCCTGTGAGAAGTCGTCTTTAAAATCCTTGAAAAATCCCATGCTCTCTTCCTCCATTTATTATTAGGCTATTCCACATCTGCTGCTTTTACAGATTGAATCACCTGTGTATCTTGGTCAATCGGCAGGATTTGAGCACCCATTGCCTGTAATGCCTCAATCAAAGGGCCGATTGCTTCTACCGTAGTCTGTTTGTCTTCGCCATCATGCAAAAGTACCACTGACGTTTTATATTTTACTACATCTCCTGTGACATTTTCAACTATTTCCTGCACGGAATAGGCGGAAGATGCTGCATCCCCTGCCGATACATTCCAGTCATAATATGTAGTTCCCTCTTTATTCAGAAAATGAATAAAGTTTTCCATCGGCACGTTGCTGATGGAATTGCTGCTGCCGCCGGGAAAACGGTACAAACTGCTCTTCACTCCGGTAACGCTCTCTAAATAATCCTGCAATTTGTGGTAATCCTCTGCGAACGCCTCGTCAGACTGATAAATCACACTGTATTTATTGGAATAGGAATGCATCCCCAAGGTATGCCCCTCCTCTGTAATCCGCCGGTAAATCTCCGCCGCCTCTTCCTCCTCGCTGCCGGACACAAAAAAAGTTGCCTTTACATTGTAAGCCGCAAGCACATCTAAAATAGCTTCGGTATTTTCAGAAGGCCCGTCATCAAAGGTCAGATATACTTTATGAATATCTCCCTCCGCCGCCAGGTTGTCCGCCTCGTCAATTCCCGTTGCCGGAGGCGTCACCCTTTCCCAGGTTGTCTCACTCTCCGCCGGCTGCTGCGTGTCCTCCCCGGTTTCCGTATCTGCCATAGAGGTTTTACCGCCATCGGTACTTTCCACACTGACTGCCCCGCTGACCGTCAGGGCGTCTATTTTCTTTTCCATGGAAACCATCTTCGCAAACAGGCAGATAATTAATATCATGGACAACAATATCCAGCCCGCTATAATAAGAACAATTCCGTTTTTGATTCTTCCTATTCGTTTCCTTCGTTTTCTCTGATTGCTCACTACATCTGAATCGATATCCTGCATGTGGTCTCCCCCAAAGTAATCGTTAGTACCTATCTATTGTATCACATTTTTCTATTTTTCAAAGAAAAAAGCACAAAAAAATCGACTAATTTTTTTGCGCTTTTCACAAAATATTCTGATTATTATTGTATTTTTATAGAAACTGCTATTTTCCGAGGACATTTGCCACGATAAATCCCACGATAAAAAGAACAATTCCCACCAGCACACTGGCAAATCCCAGGCTGCCCATACTCATTCCTGAAAAAACTGCGATGGGGGAGGCTGCCAGCAAACCTAAAATGGCGAAGTAGGTTTTTCTCTCATGCCGGCTCAACAAATATTCCACCAGCTTTGAAATCAGGAAAATGCCAAGCACCACCCCAATTCCAAAGGGAACTAAAATTCCCATACAGCCCCAGATTTTCCCCCACTGAAGGGCAAACACCGCCAGAATAAATTCGTTAATGCAGTTAATAATAGGCGTATAGTAGCCTAAGGACATCAACAGCATAGAGCCGCTGACCCCCGGTATGACCATAGTGGCTGCCGCCACCGTCCCGATGAGAAACAGCTTTATTATGGTGGCTGCGTCTGCCGTCAAAGCCTTGTCCGTTCCCTGCTGCAAAAATTCCATTCCCACAATCAATGCAAAAGCGGCAAGAAAAAGAAGTATCTCTGTCACCGTTGCCCGCGCCCCCGCCACCTTCGGCAGTATCAGCGGCACTCCGCCGAAAATCAGCCCGATAAACAGCATAACGGTCTGAAACGGGTAATATTCAAACAGATAACCAATGGCAAAGGACAGGCTCACTATCCCTATCAGCATCCCCACCGCATAGGGAAAGAGCATTTTGACGCTCTTCTTAAAGTGGGAGAAAATCCCCGTCACTGCGGAAATCACGTCTGCATAAATCCCCATGGACACCATCATGGTTCCCCCGCTGACCCCCGGTATGATATTCGCCACGCCGATTGCAACGCCCTGTAAAATATCCTTTATCAGTTTCATAGTTTGTTTCAAGCTTCCTCCTTGTTCTTTGTCTTTTCCTATCTTATTATCCAGAAACAAAGAAGATGTGCAATATTTTACAGGTTTTCTTGACAGTATTTTAGCATTTTATTTCTCTACATTTTTGGTGCGCAGCTTCTTTTCCTCATATAATTTCAAATCCGCTAAGGCTAAGGCTTCCCGCAAGGTCTCGTTCTCTGTCTCTCCCAGCACATGAATTCCCGCCGACACCGTAACGTTATAGCTTTTTTCACTGCCCTTATTGTAATTTTGAAATTCCCCGTAAAGCCGCTTTTTAAAATCCTCTCCCTCATCCTGCTGTCCGTAAAAAGCAATGCAGGCAAACTCGTCTCCGCCGATTCTTCCTATGATGCCGCCGTCCCCCACAAATGCCGTCAGTATCTCTCCTATCAGCTGCAGGGAAAAATCTCCGTCCTCATGGCCATACCTGTCGTTAATCACCTTTAAGTTGTTCATATCCACGTACGCCGCCATGGTTCGTTTTCCTTCTGCCTGCGCCCTCTCTAAAAAGCGCTCCCCTTCCTGGAAGAAGCCTCTCCGGTTCAAAATTCCCGTCAGTCCGTCCGACTTTGAAAGGCTGTCTAACACAACGTTTTTCTGGCGCAGCGCATGAATATTATCCTCTAGCTGAAGCTGTATCTTTTTATTATCCTTCAGCAGCTCTATCATCCGGACGGCAGAACTCATCTGATTTACGACAAATTCCCCGTTTTCAAAAATTTTATCCGTCAAATCACAGAGCAGCATGCCATGCAGCATTTCATTGTAAAACAGTGGAAAACATACAAAGGAATGCCGATTTTCCTGCATCTTGCCGTAGGAAAAAATATCTGCAGCGGAAATCTTCTGCTTCGTCTCCGGTATGCACTGCACGTCGCCCTCTTCCATGGCTGCCTTTAACCGCAGGTATTCCGGCAGCTGAAAATCTTCCCCCTGCAGATGAAGGATGGGTTTGTCAAAGATATAGACATAGGCATTTTTAATGTCCAGCCATTCAAGATGTTCCAATAGTACCGCATAGCTGGAATCATTTCCGTTTTCAAACTGCATCATCTGCGACACAAACAGCTTGATGGCATATTTATCCGACTCCTGCGTCTCCTTGCCCGAACGGAGCATAAAGTCCATATCATGAATCACCCTGCCATAAATCATCGAAAATATTTCTCCGATTTTCTGATAGCTGCCTGTATGTCTCTGTTTCGCCGCCTGAAAAATCTCATCACAATACCTGACAAATTTATCTACATCGGCATACTCCAATGCCCGGCAATTCAAGAATTCATCCAGACTTGCCAGCAGCCGCTGAAACTGTACCGTTTCTGTTCCGTTTTCCACCAGTGCAATGGCATCCGAAAGCACCTGCAAAAACAGGCTGTGAATCTTTTCCGCCTCCCTGACATTTTTATATCTTAAGCGGTAAAAAATATCATCAAAGCACTCGTCCATTCGCTCTCTGCACAAAAACCAGGGAAAGTCTCCGTTTTCCTCGCTGCGGAACCCGCAGGAATCCCTCAGAATAAATTTTGTAGGCAGCACAAGGCTTTCTGTTTTCTCTCCCGCAAGCATTGCCAGAAGCAGCTCTAAGGCTTTCTCCCCCAGCACAGCAGAATCCGCCTGAATGGAGGACAGAGACGGTTTGGATTTCGATGCGGCAACGGTATTGTCGTACCCAAAAACAAAAATATCTTTTCCCGGCAGAATCTCCCGCTGTTTCATCTCATCATACAGCCCCATCGCCGTATCGTCGTTTACACAAAAAATCACTTCCGCATCCGGATTATTGTCAAGAAGCTCTCCGTAAGCCCTTGACGAATGGCGGGACAGATTCCCCTCCGCATAATTTTCTTCCGAAAATGGGATTCCATTTTCCTTTAATATCTTCAAAAAGACCTGCTTTCTCTCATAGGCGTCCGTATTTTCATCGGGACCGCCCACCATACAGAATTTTCTGCAGTTCCTTTGTTTGATAAGGTACTCCATCGCCTCCCGGACGCCTGTCTCATTGTCGTAGCTGACGCTGGTGTATTCCTCCAGTTTAGACGCCACCAGCACGCTGGGAATCCCCGCATAATGCTCTAAGACCTCCCGCATCCGGCTCTTGCTGGTATAGCACCCGATGCTGTCCGCCGAAATTAAAAGCCCGTCTATGTTTTCTCTTCCTGCATAAGAAAACAGCGTGTTATACTGGTATTCATACATGATTTCCCGTTTTTCCGTCAAATCACGGTTCAAGTATTTGCAGGGAAACACCACCAAATCCACATCCGCTTTCAAAGCTGCGTAAAAAACCCCTTTACACACGGATTCCGTAAACTTATCCATAATGCCGCTTACCAAAATCCCGATTGTTTTTCTTCCTGTACCCATGCTCTGCTCACACACCTTTCGCAATTCCAGTCTGATACAGCGCCGTCCTCTCCTGCAAGTCAAAAGCCCCTTATGTCACAAAGCGCTATATTAACTATTCGTAGTTGTACTTATTTATATTTTCCCCTAATTCCGATTAAAAAGCAAGAGTTAATTAGCTAATTTTCACAAAAAAAACGCCATCACCTATAAATTTATAAGTGACAGCGTTCTGTTTCTGCTTCAAATATGCAATTAAGCGTTCATCTGTGCAGCGACCTCAGCAGCGAAGTCCTCCTGCTTCTTCTCAAGACCTTCTCCAACTTCGTATCTTACCATCTTAGCGATTGCAAGCTTAGAATCTACGGATGCGAGATAAGCCTTAACTGACTGTTTTCCATCTTCTGCCTTAACATAGGTCTGGTCTAAAAGACAGATTTCCTTCAAATGCTTTGAAATACGACCTTCTACCAATCCGGCAAAAATCTTGTTGTCTACGATATTCGCCTTATCAGCCATAGCTAATCCAGCCAGTGCATTCTTAGCATCATTAGAGAGGAAGTTAAATAAGTAATTCATATTACTCTTCTTCTCTTCGTAGATAGCTTTGTCTTCCTCACTCCACTTAGACTCGCTGATTGCTGTATCAATTAACTTCTGTAAAATAGGCTTTGGAAGGGAAGCCGGGTCATTCAATGCGCTGTCAATCGTAATCTCTTTTTCTTTTGCAAGCTGATCTGCTGAGATTTCGTCTCTGCTGATGTACTGTGGATTCATAGCTGCAATCTGCATTGCGATATTTACCAGCGCCTCTTTCACTGCGTCGTTGACAACATCGGTATTAGCTTCAACGATAACGCCGATTCTTCCGCCGCCATGGATATAAGAAGCCACACAGCCGTGCTCTGCAACCACTTTCTCAAATCTACGGATTTTTAAGTTCTCTCCGATTACTGCAACCTTCTCTACTAAAGCGTCGTTTACAGTCTTGCTGCTGTCCTCATTCCAAGCCTCAGCCATGAATGCGTCCATATCTGCTGCGTCAGAGTTTACTGCCTGATTTGCAACTGCTTTTACGAACTCCTGGAATGTCTCGTTCTTTGCAACGAAGTCTGTCTCAGAGTTTACTTCCACAACGGCTGCTGTGTTGTCCTCTTTTACCACAATCGTACAAAGACCCTCTGCAGCGATACGGCTTGCTTTTTTCTCAGCCTTTGCCTGTCCGTTCTTTCTTAAGAACTCTACTGCCTCGTCCATATTTCCGTTTGTCTCATTTAATGCTTTTTTACAATCCATCATACCTGCGCCGGTCATTTCACGCAGTTCTTTTACCATAGCTGCTGTAATAGCCATTTTTCAATCCTCCAGATATTCATATTATGCTTCTTCTGCTACTGCTTCTTCCTCGTCTGCTGCTGCGGATTCAACTTCCTCTGCAGTCATCTCTGCACCCTGGTTTGCCTCGATAACAGCGTCAGCCATCTTGGAAACGATTAATTTTACGGCTCTGATAGCGTCATCGTTACCCGGAATCACGTAATCTAACTCTTCTGGGTCACAGTTGGTATCTGCGATACCGATTAAGGTAATACCTAATGTATGTGCTTCCTGGATACAGATTCTCTCTTTCTTCGGGTCTACTACGAAGATTGCATCCGGGATTTTCTTCATTTCCTTGATACCGCCAAGGTTCTTCTCTAATTTCTCCCACTCTTTTTTCAGTGCGATAACTTCTTTCTTCGGTAATACTTCGAATGTACCGTCAGTAGCCATGGTCTCGATTTCTTTTAATCTTGCGATACGGCTCTGGATGGTTCTGAAGTTGGTCAGCATACCGCCTAACCATCTCTCATTTACATAGAACATTCCGCAGCGCTCTGCCTCTGTTTTGATAGCGTCCTGCGCCTGTTTCTTTGTTCCGACGAAGAGGATTGTACCACCTTCTGCTGCGATATCAGACACTGCTTTGTAAGCCTCATCTACTTTACCTACGGATTTCTGTAAGTCAATGATGTAGATACCATTTCTCTCGGTGTAGATGTACGGAGCCATTTTCGGGTTCCATCTTCTGGTCTGATGTCCAAAGTGAACACCTGCTTCTAATAACTGTTTCATTGAAATAACGCTCATTTTCTTTTCCTCCTGGTTTTTATAAGCTTCTTCCATATGCTTCACCCCGTCGGACGACCTTACGGCACCGGTCTTTCGGTCTGCATATGTGTTTGTTACAGAATCTGGTTGTTAAATTCTGTCATAACCTTGTTGATTATAGCACAGGGTTTTGTGGTGTGCAAGTGTTTTTTTAATGTGGGAACGGATTCGGGTGGCAAAAGAGGTGGGCTGGGGGTGACTGATGTGGGGCGGATTGCACCGGGACGGCTCTGGAATTGTTCCGATGTACGGAGATAAGATGTTCTAAGAAATCTGCGCCAACCGTTATGGCGGAGGGACGTAAACGGTACAAAGGCGCCTTCCATGGCGCCGTTGTACCTCGCCCAGCCGTCCGTGGCTGGGCGTTACTGGGTGTTTTGCAGATTTCTAAGAACATCTAATCTCCTCCCATAGTCACAATTCCAGAGCCGTCCCGGTGCAATCCGCCAATATCGGTTATCGTCAGCCCGCCTTTTGCCACCCGAATCCTTATTGGCGGTGAGCAGCGCTTTCTAGCAGTGGAATATAGGTTGAGGGAAATGCCTGTGTGCAATCGTGTGGGGACGATTTCTTCTCCTACTTGCGATACGGGCAATATGCCGCTTTAGCGGCATATTCTCTGCATGGGTTTGTACGCAAAAGGAGCGACCCGATTTTTGTGGGACGCTCCTTTTGTTTTTTTGTTATTATATTTGTTTTTGCGCTTGTTTTTTTCCTGTTTTCTCTTGTTTTCTTCTTATTGTTGTTCTTCTATTGGTCCATTTTTTAGGATAGCTGCGATTTCTTCCTGGGTTAGTCCATAGGGGATGTCGTAGTTTCCTACGCTGATGAAGGAGGCGTAGCCTATTTCCTGTAAGTATTTTCGGAAAGCTTCGGCGTCCTCTATTAGTCCGTTGGCTGCTAAATTTTCACAGATGGTTCTGCATACATCGCCGCGGTTTACTACCAGGCGGTAAGGGGGTTTTGTTTCCTCCTGATTCCCGGTGTCAGTGGTTTTGTTGTCTGCGTCGGTATCTTCTGATGTATCGGCGCTGTTGTTGTCTGCGGTATCTTCCGGTGTGTCTGTGGTGTCTGCGGTGTCCTGCGGTGTGTCTGAAGATTCATCTTCTGATGGAGCTGTGCCTGCGTTGTCTGGCTGGGTTGCTGAATCTTCTGACGGGATATCACTGTTTTCTGCGCCGTCGCCAAATGCCGCTTCTGTTCCGTCCTGCTGTTCTGTGGCGGGAGTTTCTGTGTCCTCCGGCATTACCATGCCCAGCATGGTTGCTTTTGCGATTACCTCTTCCACCGGAATATCATCTATATCTGCTTTTTTTCCTCCGAAACTGATGGCAAGTATCACGGTTGTTACAATGATTCCAATGCCCAGTCCCCGTAAATAATACTTTAACTTCACGAATTTGTTTCCCCTTTGTACAGTCCTATTACAAGTTTTACTTCACCAAGCCCTAAGCCGAATTTCCGGGCAATCTCCACGTCGCTCATGCCCTCTCTGTGCAGTGCAAGTATTTCTTTGTTGTGATTTTCTTTTTCTGCCTCTGCGCTTTCTTCTGTCTCCGGCTCTTCTGTCTGCTCTGCCAGCTCCGGTGCGGGCTCTGCCTCATCTTTTACTGCGGGCTCTGCCGGTGCAGCTGCCGCTGCGGGTGTGGCAGGTATTGCTGCCGCTGCCGCTGCAACCCTTTCCTGCACGTTTCTCACGTCTGCGGTAAGCCGCTGCAAATCAGAAGCTAACCCCACCAGCTCTGTGTGTTTGTCATTGAGCATGTTGTAAAGAAACATGATTTCGTTGTGGGTTTTGTTCATATTCTCCATCACGGTATCGGAATACTCGCTGATTGCCATAATTTTCTCATTGGTTTCTTTCTCTAAGGCGCGGTCCGTCTTATCCATGGACGCCTCTATCTGTTCCTCTATGGCCTCTTCAATCCTCACACTTGCATCTTCTAAGCCGCGGCTGATTATTTTTTTCAGTTCGCCTTCGCTCATCTGAGCTATTTTATTTAGTTCTGATGGGGACAATTTTTCTGTAACAAAAAAACTCCCTATCATAAATACCGCTCCTATCAGAAGCAAAAAGATTTCTACTCCAGTCATATGTTTCCCCTTATATCTTTACGTCAAAACTGCTTTTTCTTTCTTTGGGAAGGATTTTTCCGCCTTCCTCCCTGCCCTTTTCCTGCTTTTTCCTTTTTCTTTCGTCCCTGCTGTAGCTGTTGCTGCCTTTGTCCTTTGCGTCATAGCGGAACTCGAAGTTCTCTTTTCCCTCCGTATCCTGCACCTTATGCGCCAGGCTGTCCTCCTGTTTTTCCTGCTTCACCTCAATGCTGTGCTGCTGAATCACAGGCTTGTTATCCTCCTGCTGTTTGAGGGTTCCGACATCCTGTGTCCTCTGTATCATTCCGTTAAAATCAACTGGTCTAATCGACATACGCAAGCACCTGCCTTTTTTTGTGTCAGTCCACCAGAATTCCCATATAATTTCCCATCTTTCTGCGCATTTTAGTCAGCGCCTTCGTATGCAGCTGGGAAACCCTGGATTCCGACACCTCTAAGATATTGCTGATTTCCTTTAATGTCAAATCTTCATAGTAATATAACAAAATTACTTTCTTTTCCTTTTCTGTCAGCAGATCCATGGATTCCTTCAACACTTTTTTCAATTCCTCTTCCTGTATGGAATCCTCCGGCTGGATGAAATGGGAATTGGTCTTTGCATCCATCACCGGCTCGCCGCCCTGCTCTAAAAACTCGTTGAGTGAGACAACATTGGTGACATTGAGCTGCACCTGCCATTCATTCAATTCTGTTTCTGCAATGCCAAGCTCCTTGGCGATTTCTTCATCCGTGGCGTTCTTCCCGGTTCTTGTCTCAATCTGGCGTATCGCCTCTTCGATTTTCTTGCGCTTCTGGCGGACGGTCCTCGGTATCCAGTCCATCTTTCTTATCTGGTCTAAAATCGACCCCCGTATTCTGAGACTGGCATAGGTTTCAAACTTTACATCCTTGTTTAAATCAAATTTGTCAATGGCATCTATCAGTCCAAATATGCCGTAGCTCACCAAATCTTCATATTCTACGTTATAGCCAAGATACATACTGAGCCGTCCTGCAACAACTTTTACCAGAGGTGCGTACTCAATAATAATTTGTTCCCGCAGCTTCGCCGAAGGATTTTTCTGGTAATCCTCCCAAAGCTTTTCTCTTTCCACCGTTTTCATATGAAGCCCCCACGTCTAAGTTATTTTTCTGCTTTTTCTTCTTTCGGCTCTTCTAACTCCTGCTCTTCTTCCCCATCAGCCTCTTCTTCCTCTGAAGCTTCGCTACCATCCGTGGTATCTTCTTGCATTTCTTTAAAATTACTGTCGATTATCAGCTTTGCGATACAGCCTATCACATAAAAAACCACAAGTACTGCCAGCAGTATTTTTACAAAACGTACGGTTTCCATATGTGTTGCAATTCCGGCAATGCAGGTGATAAGCCCCGCCGCTAACATGACAATCGCAGGTATCGTCCTTGTTTTCATACCGCATCCATGCCTTTCCTGTTCTTAAATAATTTTCAAAGGCTTTCCGACTGATTTGATATAAAACTCGCCCGTATCGCAATGCAGCTCCACGGTTCTACCATAATTCAGCCCGGTATCCTCCGCCACAAGCCGGACGCCTAACTGTTTTAATTTCAGCTTTGCCGCCTCCGTATTTCTGGCGCCGATATTTCCCACCTCGGAAAGACCGCTTACCTCAAACATTTTTGCTCCGCCTGCGATTTTCGCAACCAGCCTGCTCTTATTTGCCCCCGCCGCAATCACACGCTTGTACAATTCATCAATCCCCGTGTCACCAAACTTCGCAATATTACTGTTATTGCGTACTTTTGTGCTGTCAGGAAGCATATAATGAACCATGCCGCCGATTTTCGTCACCGGGTCGTAAAAGACCAGACCAATACAAGAGCCTAACCCCAAAGTCGTAATAACATCAGGGGCTTTACATATATTCAAATCTGCCATGCCCACTTTTATTACTGCACCCATACATCATTCTCCTTATATTGAGATTCCAAGTGATGTCAATATCTTCTCATAAGACCCCTGTTCCGGCATAAGAATAAAATATCCGTTAATTGCCACCTCTGCACATATTTCTGTCTGAATCAGCAGGGCATTGTCCCCCTGCAGCCCAAACTCAATGGCAGGCACACTTAAGATAGAAGCAGCCATATCCACCGCAATATACGGAATGGAAGGTGCAATCACCAGGTTTGTCATAGATGACAATGCCGAAAGATACGAACCTGCAATAATATTGCCGATTTCTTTCAGTGCTGACAGTTCAAGCTCCCCAAAGGGTTCATCATCCGGTGTATCCGTCATCATCAGTTTATTTACCAGATATCTGGCGGAAGGAATGTCTAACAGAAACATCATACTGCCGTCGATATCATTCTGCACTTCCAAAAAGATACCCACAATGGTCTGATCCTCTGCACCGACTGCGGTTCCAAGCTTTGAAACCTCCATCAGCTTAATGTTCGGCACGTTCATGTCAATTTTAATACCCAGCATATTGGCAATGGCAGTGGTGGCATTGCCCGCACCGATATTGCCGATTTCTTTCAACACATCCAGATACATATTATTTACGTCTTCCAACGTCATATTTCCCATGAGTGTCTTTCCTTTCCTCTCGCAATATGTAATTTTACCTTTTAACGTTGTAAAGTTCTCAGAAATAAATATAGCACGTTAGTGAGACTTAAAGCCAAGCCTCACTAACCTCTAAAACCTAAATATCATCTTCTATGATGGAATTAATCTCCAGCAGGGAAATCAGCTCGTCCCCATGTTTGCCAATTCCATTGATAAACTTACCTTTGCTGGCTTTATCAATCTCATCCTCGCTTAAGTTCACGACTTCCTTTACCTCGTCCACAATAATGCCCAGCAAAGCGTTATCCTCTAATTTTAAGATGATGATTCTGCTGGCATTGGTGAACACATCATCTGCCAGTCCCATTTTTTTGCGGAGGCTCATGATGGGTACAACCTCACCGCGCAGATTGATGACGCCGGTAAAATAAGTCTGCACCCTCGGCACACGGGTAATCTTCTGCATACGGACAATATTGTCTATGTAGCTGATATCAATTCCATAATGTTCGTCGCCAACCATGACAACGATGTACTGTTTGGATTCTACTTCACTTACTTCAAGATTATTATTCGCCATGTTAGCACCCCCATTACATTAACGTATTTACATCTAAGATTAATGCCACTTCGCCGTCGCCAAGAATCGTAGCGCCGCTGATAATCTTATTGTTATTAATGTATTTTCCAAGTGATTTGATAACAATTTCCTGCTGTCCGATTAAATTGTCAACCACAAGACCAGCGGTATTCTCACCCTTCTGTACGATAACAACAGTAAGGCTCTCCGGCTCTTCTCTCGGCTCACAGTCTAATATCTGGTCTAAGCGGATTAATGGGATAACCATTCCGCGGAGGTTAATCACTTCCTGAGCCTCTACATACTTGATATCCTTCACCGGAACATCCTCTATGGTTAAAATAGAGCCTAAAGCGATAGCGTATTTTTCATCCCTTACTTCCACCATCAATGCCTGGATAATGGCTAAGGTAAGCGGAAGTCTTACCGTAAAGGTGGTTCCCTCTCCCATGGCTGTCTTGACTTCAACATCACCGCCAAGGGCTTCGATATTGGATTTTACAACGTCAAGCCCAACGCCTCTTCCGGAAATATCGGTAATCTTTTTCGCCATGGAGAAGCTCGGCAGGAATAACAGATTGATGATTTCCTTCTGGCTCATGCTCTCCGCCTGCTCTTCGGTAATCACACCGCGCTCAATGGCTTTGCTGCGGACTGCATTCACATCGATTCCGGCGCCGTCATCCCCAACTTCGATGATAACGTTGTTTCCTTCCTGGAACGCCTTTAAGAAGATGCTTCCTACCTCCGGTTTTCCTAATGCACGACGGGTTTCATTGTCCTCTAAGCCGTGGTCTGCGGAGTTACGGAGCAAATGCTGCAGCGGGTCGCCAATCTGGTCCACTACGGTACGGTCAAGCTCTGTCTCTTCACCGGACATGTAAAGCTCCATATTTTTATTTAATTTTCTGGATAAGTCACGAATCATACGCGGGAACTTCGCCACAACGCTCTCGATAGGTACCATTCGTACTTTCATGACGGACTCATGCAGATTGGTGGTAATACGCTCTAAGTACTCAATCTGCTCATGGAAGGTCTGGTTCTGGGAATCCCCGCCCTCCATGCTGCCGATGGATACCAGGCTGTTCTTTGCAATAATCAGCTCGGAAACCTGGTTCATCAATGCGTCTAATTTCTCAATATCCACACGGACGGTACGGTTTGTTACCGGTTTTGCCACCGCCTGTTTTTTATTGTTTGCTGCAGAGGCTGCTTTCGGTGCAGATGCTGCGGGAGCCGGAGCTGCCGGCGCTGCTTCTGCTGCGGGAGCCTCCACTGCCACAGGAGCGGCTGCTGCCGCTGCTGCCTCCTCCGCCTTCTCCTGCTTTTCTGCAAGAGCTGCGTATTTTACTTCTTCTCCAACTACATCCTCGATTTCAGATACCGCCTTCGCCGCCTCTAAAATCTTATCATAGCTTTCCTCGGAAGCGATATAAAAGCTGAAATCACTTTCAAAACGCTCGTCCTCTATATCCTGGGAGCTTGGATTGTAAACTAAAATCTGTCCGAACTCTTCCACTGCCTTAAAGACTAAAAACGCCCTCGCTGCTTTTAAGAGGCACTCCTTCTGGATATATACGGTCATGCCGTAAATGTGCATTCCGTCATCCTCGGCGGTTTTTAATCTTGCCTTTTCTGAATCATCTAAGTCAAACTGGAAGTACTTTTTCTTTCCTTCTGCAGTGCTCTCTGCCGCAGGCGCCTCTTCCTTTTTCGGCGCAGGTGCGGGGCTGCCTCCCTCGCTGCCGGTGATGAAATCATTGAGCTCTTTGATAATCAGCTCATTTTCCTCGGTGCCTTCGTCAGAGCTTTCCTTGATGTTATTCAGGTATCCCTCAATGGCGTCTAAGCATTTGAAGAGTAGGTCAATCATCGCGCTGTTGACTTTAATTTTATCGCTTCTGACCTCCTGGAACACATTCTCCATGTCATGGGTCAAATGCTGCATACGCTTAAAGCCCATCGTTCCTGCCATACCCTTTAAGGAGTGAGCCGCACGGAAAATCTCATTAATGGTATCCATGTTATCCGGCTCTTTTTCAAGAACCATGATACAGTCGCTTAAGGTCTGCAGATGTTCATCTGATTCATCAATAAATACTTCAAGATATTGGCTTACATCCATGTTATTGTACCCCCACATTCTTTGTTATTCTCTGTGCAATTTCCGTAAGAGGAACCACTTCGTTTACGATACCCGTCTCTGCTATCGCCTTCGGCATTCCATACACCACACAGCTGGCTGCGTCCTGTGCAATCACATATACCGGCTTGCTCTTTGCCAGGGATAAAATGCCGTTGGTGCCGTCCGCCCCCATGCCTGTCAATACCACGCATACTACTTCGTCATAGCCGCTGTTCCGCAGGGAATCATAGGTAATGTTGGCGCAGGGTCTGAGTCCCCCGATGGGCGGCATCTCATTGAGCTGAATCTTATGCTTTCCGTCCGGGCACTTTTTCACTTCCATGTGTTTTCCGCCCGGCGCAATGTAGATTTTTCCCTTTTCAAGGATGTCTCCTTCTTCCGCCTCTTTTACTTTAATCGGACTGACTTCATTGAGCCTGTCTGCCATGGATTTGGTAAATCCTGCCGGCATATGCTGCACTAAAACCATGGGTGCATTCAAATTTTTCGGCAAATATGGTATGACACTCTGCAGTGCTTTGGGTCCGCCTGTGGAACAGGCAAGAGCCACAATTTTATTACCGCCTTTCACCGGCTGTACTGTCTGTCGCAAGGTAATCCTCCCTGTTGTTGTCCCTGCCCTGCTGCTCTGGTTCACCTTTGTCGTAGATAACACTGCATTCAGGACGCTTATCACCTTTTTCTTAAAGGGTTCGCCCTTTGCCTCAATGATGTTCATCGGCTTTTTCACAAAATCAACTGCTCCCCGCTCCATGGCAAGCATTGTCACCTCGGCGTCCTTCGTCGTCTCGGTGCTCACCATAATTACGGTAGCCTTTATCTTTTCCTTCTGCAGCCGCTCTAACAATTCCAGTCCGTCCATCCTGGGCATATTGACATCAAGGACAACTCCATCATACTTGGTAGTCTTTAATTTCTCATATGCTTCAAGACCATCCCGGCATGTATCTGTTACTTGAAATGTTCCTTCTGAATTAATAATATCACAAATGACCCTTCTCATGAGTGCAGAGTCATCAACAACGAGAATATTTTTCTTTATCATTTTCTACTTGCCTCTTTGACGCGTTTTCCGCTCTTCTTCAAAAATATAATGAATAATTTCCTCTCTGATTCTGTCATCCTTAATGAAAAATTTTGCCCGTGCCTCAAACCTTGAGTCCCGGCTGTTTTCCATCTTATGGCAGCTGATAACCTCAGCCACAAGGTTATAACGTCTGTCAATTCTTTCATTCTGCAAGTGAAGCTCCAAAAGCAAATCCGTACCGACCTCTAAGTCTTCCCCTGTGCTGAACCGGATGCCGCCTCCGCTCAAATCCATAATTTTCCCCAGGGTCGTGTTCCCCGCCAGATAATCATCACGTATCATATCGTAGATATCCTGCAGCTTTTCTAACCACACCGCTTCTTTCGGAATCTTATAATACAAAAACTCCATGATACAGGGATAACGGAAATATTCCCTCCTTTGGAATTTTTCCAAATCGGATTTCAGTTCAATGTCCAACATATAAATATTGTCTTTTTTGTAGCGTTCCCGTATCTGACCTGCCGCCCGGTACAGCCCGCCTCTGGAGTAAAAAACAAATTCATACCGCAGCCCTAAGGAAAGCATGGCTAATTTTCCGCCCTCCGTCGGCATGGCAATCTCCAGACCACCGTTCTCCTTGATGTCAAGCACCTGACTCTTATACATGCGGACAGTCTCACGGGTTTTCAATGCCTGCTCTACTTCCTGTGCCACTCTGATTTCAATTTTATCGCCTACCCGAATTATTTCCGAAACTGTCATAACCCCACTCCTTACTGTTTGCGATTAATTAAATCTGAGAATACCTGTGCGATTCCCCAGCGTATTTTGGGCAGATTATGTTCATTTTCCAACAAATTAACTGCCATCACCTCAAATGCTTTTGACGACCTCGCCTCCGGCATATTGATGGAAACCGGCTTCTGCTGCCGGACAGATTTTTCCAGCATCATATCCTGAGGTATCATTCCGAGATAATCTATTTTTCCATCTAAAAACTGTTCCACCACGGAATTTAATTTATCATAGACATTTTTTCCTTCTTCTAACGAAGCCGCCCGGTTTGAGAGCACCCTGATATTGGTCTCTTCCCGCAGGAAATTCGGATTGCGGTATAAGGTTTTCAGCAGAGAGTAGGAATCCGTCAGAGAACTCGGCTCCGGCGTCGTCACCAGCACCACCTCCGGGCTTGCCATGACAAATTCCAGCACGCTGTCTGAGATTCCCGCTCCCGTATCCACCAAAATCACATCCGCAAGCTCATCTAACTCCCGCAGGCTCTTGATAAAATACATAATCTGGTCCTTTGTGAGGTTGTTAAGCCCCATAATGCCGGCTCCGCCGGATATGAAACCAATTCCCATGGGACCCTCTGTAATAATCTCCCGGATGCCCTTTCCGTGATAAATCAAATCTCCTAAATTATATTTCGGTATCGCACCGAACATTACTTCCACATTGGCTAAACCAAAGTCCGCATCAAAAATCAAAACCTTTTTTCCAAGTCTGGTCATCTGAACCGCCAGATTCACCGCCACATTTGATTTTCCAACGCCGCCTTTTCCACTGGTTACGGTAATTACGCGGGCTGTCATCGCTTGATGCTGGTTTTTCAATTTTATCACATTTCTAAGCTTTTCAGCCTGGTCCATACCCTTACCTGCCCCCTAGTAGCTGTTTTACAATCTTCTGCGTATTAAACTCTTCAATGTCATCCGGCACATTCTGCCCGTTGGTCATGTAGGATAATGACGCCCCGGAGTACAGTTTGATATTGAAGATATTGCCGAAGGTCGTTGTCTCGTCTAATTTTGTAAAAATAATCTTGTAGTCCGCAATGTCCCTGTATATGTCCACAATTTCCAGCAAATCTTTGTATTTTGTGGTGGCGCTGAGCACCAGATAGACCTCTTTCTCATAGGACTCGTCCAGTCCGGCAATCATTTTTTTCATATCGCCGCACTGCGCCTCGTTTTTATGGGAAAAACCTGCGGTATCCACAAAAATCAAATGATAATCATTCACACGCTCAATGGCTGCGTTCATTTCCTCTGCGGAATAAATGATGCTCATAGGCGCATCTAAAATATTGGCATATACCCGAAGCTGCTCTGTCGCCGCAATCCGGTAAGTATCCGCTGTCAGGAATGCCACCTTCATGCCCTCGTCCACCTTGTATTTGGACGCAATCTTGGCAATGGTGGTCGTTTTCCCCACTCCGGTGGGTCCGATAAAGAAGATAATCTTCGGCTTCTTCCCGGAAGTGTCAATGGTATTGGGCTGTCCCAGCTTTAAAATCATCTTCTGGTAAACCGTGGAGAGGATATAGTCCACACTGCTTCCATTGTGCATGACCTTCTCCGCCTCATCCATAATCTGGTTGACAAACTTCTCATTGACGTCATTTTCCAGAAGGGTGCGGTAGAGCATTTTTACAAACTGCAGGCTCTCCGGGCTTGCAGTCTGGGGCTCTAGCTTCTCTTCCTTGCGGTTTTCTTCTACGGAAAGCTGTTTTTCTAGCATATTAGACAAATCTTCCAGTCTTTTTTCCAATCCGTCTTTTCTTCTTTCCTCTTTGATGACCTCTGATTTCATTTCAGCCTCCTGTCTGAACGCTGATGCTGTGGGAGCCGCTTCCTTCTGCGCTGCCGGCGCTTTTGGCATCTGAAGTTTTTCATCCGCCGCTAAACTGATACCCTCGTGCATTTTTGCCGGCGTATTCAATGCCGACAGCGGATTGGTAAATACTTCCTTTTCCTCTAATGCCACCGTCACCTCAAATATCGTCCCTTTAAAAACCTTTAGCATTCCCTTCGGTTTTATCTCTCTGACGTTCATTACCACCGCACCGGGTCCAAGCTCCTGTTTTGCCTTTTCTATCGCTTCCTCTTTTGTCTTGCCCTGATACTTGTTTATGGTCATTTTATACTGTCACCATCCCTACTGATTGTAATTCTACATTCGACTCAACCTCGTTGTATGAAACTACGATTAAGTCCTTGAAGTATTCTTCTGTCAATTTTTTAAAATACATACGCACAATCGGCGACGTAATCACAATCGCGCTCTTGCCCATATTTTCTAATTTTGCTACCTCTGACTCTACGGAATTCATCACCGCCTTGGTTTTCTCCGGGTCTAAGGTCAGGTAAGCCCCCTGCTCCGTCTGTTTTACGGACGACATAATCTCCTGCTCCACCTTGGGGTCTAAGGTAATCACGCTGGTAGTCTCGTTGGCAGGGAAATATTTGCTGGAAATGGCACGCTTTAAGCTCTGCCTTACATACTCTGTCAAAACATCCGTATCTCTTGTGGCGGAGGCATGGTCCGCTAAGGTTTCAAAAATCGTAAGCAAATCCCGGATGGAAATGCCCTCGGAGAGAAGGTTCTGCAATACCTTCTGCACTTCCCCAAGCCCTAACTGCTTCGGTATCAGCTCCTCCACCAGAACCGGATTGCTCTCCTTTAAGTTGTTGACCAGATTCTGAACGTCCTGTCTGGTGAGCAGCTCCGCAATGTGGGAACGAATCACCTCCGTCAAATGGGTCGCAATGATGGAAGGCGGGTCTACTACGGTGTAGCCAAGGCTCTCCGCCCGCTCCCTCTGGCTCTCGGTAATCCAGATTGCCGGCAGATGGAAGGAAGGCTCAAAGGTAGGAATACCTGTAATCTCCTCCTCCACATAACCGGGATTCATCGCCATATAGTGGTCAAAAAGGATTTCTCCCTCTGTAATCTGAATACCTTTTATCTTAATAATATACTGGTTCGGATTTAACTGGATATTGTCCCTCAAACGGATAATCGGCACCACCGTACCAAGCTCTAAAGCAATCTGCCTGCGAATCATAACCACACGGTCTAATAAATCGCCGCCCTGATTTACATCCGCAAGAGGAATGATGCCGTAGCCGAACTCTAACTCGATGGGGTCTACCTGCAGTAAGGATACCACATTCTCTGGCTTGCGGATTTCCTCCGCCTCCGTCTCCGCCGTATTGACCTCCTCTTCTATCGTCTCAATGGCAATATTCTTGTCCACCTGTTTTCCTGCCACCAAAAAGGCAAGCCCCAACGCCACGAACAGCAGCGTATTTAACGGCGTCACAAGCCCTAAAAATGCCATAGTGGCGCCTACAATATAAAGCACCTTCGGAATGCCGAACAGCTGGCTGACCAGAATATTGGAAAAGTCTGCTTCCTTGGAAGCCTTCGTCACTAAAATACCTGTTGCAAGGGAAATCAGAAGCGACGGTATCTGGGAACAGAGTCCGTCACCGATGGTAAGCACTCCATAATGTTCGATTGCCTCGGCAAATTCCATACCGCCGCGCAGCACTCCCATGATGGTACCGCCGATTAAGTTGATAAAAGTAATGATTAAGCCTGCTGTGGCGTCTCCCTTTACATACTTGGTAGCACCGTCCATGGAACCGAAAAAGCTGGCTTCTTCCTGGATTTTATTACGGCGTTCCCTCGCCTGCTTCTCTGTGATGGCGCCGGTATTTAAGTCGGCGTCAATCGCCATCTGCTTACCCGGCATAGCATCCAGGGTAAATCTGGCAGTAACCTCAGCCACACGCTCGGAACCTTTATTGATAACCACAAACTGTATGATAATTAACACAATGAAGACAATCGCACCGATAATCAAATCGCCGCCGCCAACGAAACCGCCAAAGGTCTCTACCACATTTCCGGGTGAACCTGTTGTAAGAATTAATCTGGTGGATGAAACGTTCAGAGAAATTCTAAAAATTGTTGTAAACAAAAGCAATGTCGGGAAAAATGACATATCAAGCACTTCTTTTACAAACAATGTATTAAACAAAACTATCATAGCGATGGAAATGTTTAATGCCAGCATCACATCAAGTAAAGTGGAATTGATTGGCACTATAAAAAAGATGACTGCAGCCAATAAATACAGTGCAATACCAATGTCAGATTTCTTCATGCCTTATCCTCCCTGTTTCCCAAAGGAACTTTATCTATTCTTCATATTATAAACCATTGCTAAGATTTCCGCTACTGCCTGATACAATTCCGGCGGAATTTCTGCGCCGATATCCACATTGGCATAAAGCATACGTGCAAGAGGTTTATTTTCAACGATTTCAATGTTATGTTCTTTTGCCGCCTCACGGATTTTCTGTGCCAGGTAATCCTCTCCCTTTGCAAGGACAATGGGAGCCTTCGCTGTCCCGGCGTCATATTTCAGCGCCACCGCTAAGTGGGTCGGGTTGGTGATTACCACATCCGCCTTGGGGACATCCTGCATCATGCGGCGCTGGGACGCTTCCCGCATACGCTGTCTCTGCCGCCCCTTAATCTCCGGATTTCCCTCGGTGTTTTTATATTCATCCTTAACTTCCTGTTTTGTCATCTTCATCTCTTCATTGAAGCGGTATTTCTGATAAATAAAATCCGCCAGACCTACCACCAGATATACCAGGCTGATTTTCAAGCCCGCATTGATGATAACATCCCCGCAGAGCGCCAGCGCCTGATTCAACGGCATATCATACAAAATAAAAATATCGTCCGCCTCATTCCGGATGGAAATATACGCCACATAGACAACCACGGCGATTTTTAAGATAGACTTAAACAGCTCAAACACGGAATCCTTCGAAAAAATACGTTTAAAGCCGTTGATGGGATTGAATTTATCCCCTTTCGGCTTCAAGGGCTTCGCTGACACCTTCCACCCCACCTGTATAATGCTGATGATAATTGTGACCACAAAGCCAAAGGCAAAAAACGGCGCCACCATTTTCAGCATCATCCAGAAAATCGTCTGCAGATACACGGAAACCTCATGAACCGAAGCCTCCTCTGCCACTGCCGTCACAAATTCCGGCATGGTCTTATAGACATATTGATAAACTTCAATAAATCCGCCGCCAACCCAGGAAATAAAAATTTTTAATACCAGAAACAAGACAATCAAATCAAATGCAGCGGTAAGCTCCTTACTCTTTGCAACCTTACCGTCCTCTCTCGCTTCCCTTAACTTTTTCTCTGTCGCCGGCTCTGTCTTTTCTCCGCCGGGACCGTCTTTGGCAAACCACTGAAGGTTATATTCAAGAATCAATCGAATTTCCTGTTCCAAGTTAATACATTCCTTCTATAAATAAAACCATCATTTTTCTCATTTCTTTAAAAATAAAATCTGCAATCCCCGGCAGCAGCGATATGGTCAGAAACAGCACTGCAAAGCCAACCATAATCTTCATCTGCATACCTACCGCAAACATGTTCATCTGGGGTGATACCTTAGCCAAGATACCGAGAATACAGTTTAATATCATAATGCAGGCAAATACCGGAAGCACAATCCGAAAACCTATGACAAATAAATCCGTCACATACTGCATCATGGACTGTAATAAATGGTCCCAGTCAAACACCTGCCCGTTAATGGGCACTACAATAAAGGAATCCGTAAACGCCCGCAAAATCGCCTGGTACATATTGGTGGTGATGAGCAGCAGCATAACGAAGTAATTATACAAATCTCCCACCAGCGTCGACTGGGTATTCATATCCGGATTAAACTCTGTCGCCATACTAAGTCCAATGTCCATGGAAATAATATGTCCTGCAAATAAAATAATGGAATTACAAATGTTTGCACCAAGTCCTATCAGCAACCCTGTAATTCCCTCTTTTAAAACTATTACCGCGTATCCGAAAAAACCTGTATAAGAAAGGGCTGTCTTGTCTATAAATCCAAATAACAGTAATGATATAAAAACAGACAATCCGATTTTTACCTGCCGTGGGACGCTTGACTGTCCATAAAACGGCGCAACAGATACAAAACAGGATACGCGGACCAATATTAATATCAGTATTTCAAAATCAGTCAATGAAAAAGTAAATTCCAGCATACGTCATCCACCAAGATAAACACTAAAGTTTGACCATAGATTCGTCATAAACTCCGACAGATTTGTCAAAATCCATGAACCAAAAATCATCATTCCCACAAATACAGCGACTATTTTGGGAACAAAGGTCAGCGTCTGTTCCTGAATGGATGTCACCGTCTGAAAGATACTGACAATCAGACCTACCACTAATGAAATAATCAACATCGGCGCTGAACAGATGATGATGGTATAAATCGCATCTCTTGCTATATCAAGAACTTGTCCTTCTGTCATTTCTTATCACCTCAAAACCACATCCCGCATCAGTAAAAGGTCTGTACCAGACTGTTGATGACGAGATTCCATCCATCTGCCAAAATAAACAACAATATCTTAAAGGGCAGCGAAATCGTCGTAGGGGGCAGCATCATCATACCCATGGACATCAGCACGGACGCCACAACCATATCAATTACGATAAAGGGGATATAAATCAAAAAGCCCATAATAAATGCCTGTCTCAACTCGCTAATGATAAAAGCCGGAATGATAATGTTCATGGGAACCACATCATAGGCTTCCGGCCCCGCATCTTCATCGATATCATAGGTTTCCCCTGAGATATCAATAAATAAATTTACATCTTTTGTCTGCAGCTTCCCATGCTCATACATGAAAGAGCGAATCGGCGCTTCCGCTTCCTTAAAAGCTTCCTCTATGGTAATCTCACCTGCGTCCAGAGGCGCTATCGCCTTCTCATTAATCTCCTGAAAGGTCGGCCACATAATAAAGAATGTCAAAAACAGCGCCAGACCAATCAACACCTGATTCGGCGGCGAACTCTGTGTACCAATCGCCGTACGCAGAAAATGCAGCACAATGATAATCCTGGTGTAGGAAGTCAGCATAATCAGGATAGACGGAGCCAGCGACAAAATCGTCAACACAAGCAATGCACGCACCGGAGTGGACACGGCGGCGGTTTCATCATTAATGGAAATGTTAATCCCGCTCAGATTTCTCTCTGATGTGCCTGTATTGTTATCGGTACTCTCTTCCTCAAAGGAAGTGATACTCTCCGGATCCATCGAGGCTGCATAAACCTTCGTCTCCCCATAGGAGAAAAACAAGGCGCCTGCAAACACCACGACTGCAAAAGCAAGTGATAATACACAATATGTTTTTTTTAATCTCGTCATAATTCAACCCTGCTTTTTCGGAAAATGTTCTTTAAACTTATTTAAAATCGCCTGAAAATCTTCCTGTGAGTCCTGTGTAGTCTCCTTCAACTGTTCTGCCGGCAACTCTGTCAGCATGGTCACACGCTCCTTGCTCACGGCAATCACCAGATATTTCTCCCCGGCTTTTACCACTTGAAGGAACTGGTTGTTCGCAATCCGCACTGTCTCAACGACCTGCAGATTGCCGCTTTTCATCTGTGTCTTTTGAAATCCACCTATCCATCTTGTTGTAAAGTATGTAATTGCCAAAATAAACAGAAATATAATAATTACGCCCAACAGCTGCAGAAAACTATTCAAAGAAGAAGTTAATAATATCATATTAACCAACTACTTTTTTTACAGCTTCAAGTACACGCTCCGCCTGGAACGGCTTTACGATAAAGTCCTTTGCGCCTGACTGGATTGCTTCAATAACCATTGCCTGCTGACCCATTGCAGAACACATAATGACATTTGCATTTGCATCAATCTCTTTGATTTTCTTTAATGCCTGAATTCCATCCATATCCGGCATGGTAATATCCATCAGCACTAAATCCGGTTTTGCTTCCGGGTATTTCTCCACTGCAACTGCACCGTTTTCCGCCTCTGCTGCAATCTCGTAACCATTCTTTGTTAAGATGTCCTTAATCATCATTCTCATAAATGCAGCATCATCACAAATCATAATCTTTGCCATAATCTTCTCTCTCCTATTCGTAACTGTTTTCTTTGTTACTTACTATTTTATAATTTCGGTAATTCGTATACCGTAGCTCTCTTCAATGATAACTACCTCGCCTTTTGCTACGAATTTACCGTTTACCAACACATCGATTGGCTCTCCGGCGATACGATTTAATTCTATAATAGTTCCCGGGGTAAAATCAAGTATTTCCTTAATGGATTTTGAAGTTCTTCCTAATTCTACCGTCACCTCAAGGGGTACATCCATAATTAAATCGATATTTTCCGGTCCATAACCCACCGGCATGTTTCCGGAAAAGGCTTGGAATTGTGCCGGCTGCACATTTACCTGTTGTCCATACATCTGCGACATCTCCTGACCCATCATTGGCTGTCCCATCATCGGTTGACCCATCATTGGCTGTCCCATCATCGGCTGTGCCCCCATCATCGGTTGACCCATCATTGGCTGCTGCATCGTCTGCTGCGGCGCTGCCGCCATCTGAGGCTGTCCCATCTGCTGCGGCGCTGCCTGCGGTGCCGGCTGAGGTTCCGGGCTCGCCTGCTGGCTTACCGTGGAATTTGTATCTTCTTCCATGGTTTCCGTAACATTTGCACACATCTCTTTTGCGAATGAAATCGGATATAACTGCATAATTTCACTGTTGACGATATCGCCGATTTCCATTTTAAAGGAAATCTTTACGAACTCCCCTGCAAGGAATTCATCAATGGCGCTTTCATCTACGGTCTGCTGCAAATCTATCAAATCCGCCACCGGCGGGCTGATATCAATTACCTTATTCAGCATGGAGGAAAGAGAAGTTGCCGCCGAACCCATCATCTGGTTCATCGCCTCACTGATTGCGCTTAAGTGCAGTTCAGTTATCTCACCATCCGTATTGCTGCCGTCACCACCCATCATCAAATCGGTAATGACCTTTACATCATGTTCCTTTAATACCAGAATATTGCTTCCATCTAATCCTACGGTATAACCAATTCGAATAAAAACACAAGGTCTTTCATAAGCATCGCAGATATCTCCCCAGTTTGCAAATGAAACAACCGGTGTGGAAATATCCACCTTTCGGTTTACCAGAGAAAACAGTGTCGTAGCCGCCGTTCCCATGCTGATATTGGCAATCTCGCCAATGGCATCTTTTTCATTATCGGTTAAGAGCTCTGATGCGCTCTCACCTCCGCCGGCAGCTGCGGGACTGTTCAGTAAAGCATTAATTTCTTCTTGAGACATTGCTCCATCCATTTTACTGCTCCTCCCTAATCACTGACGTAATTCTTACTGCATAGTTATCACCGGTGGCACCCGGCAGAGCAGTAAACTTTTTAATATTACCAACATAAATATTCAACTCCTCATCCACCTTGGTATCAAGACGGATAATATCGCCGCACTGTAATCCAAGGAAATCATTGACCGATATGGTACTGTTGCCTAACGCCACCTTTATGGGCATCGGCGCCCTTGAAATCAATGCCTCAATGGTTTCTGAATATTCCTGTTCGTCTTTCTCCTGCAAGCTTGAATACCAGTACTTCGTATTCAATTTATCCATAACGCTCTCCAATGTGATATAAGGCAGACAGATGTTAATCAGACCCTCCACATCACCAATCTTAATATTGAGCGTTACAAGCGCTATCATCTCTGTGGGAGAGATAATCTGTGCGAACTGTGAGTTCGTCTCAATCCGCTCTAACCGCGGCTCTAACTCACATACATTCTCCCAGGGTTCAATCAAAAGATTGACCACCACATTGAAAATCCGCTCCACAATCAAAAGCTCTATCTCCGAAAAATCACGGGGACGCTCTAAGGGTGCTCCCTTTCCTCCCAACATACGGTCTACAATCGTGTATCCTAAGTTTTCCCCTATCTCAATAATGACGCTGCCGTTTAACGGAGCAAAATTAACAATACCTAACAAAACCGGATTGGACAGGGAATTGGAAAACTCCGAATAGGTTACCGCCTCTGAGCTCATCACTTCCACCTGGACGGTCTTCCTCAAATAAACCGGAAGATTGGTTGACAGCAATCGTCCATAATGTTCGAAGATAATCTCAAGGGTACGCAAATGTTCTTTGGAGAACTTCGCAGGACGGGCAAAATCGTAATCTTTCACCTGTTTTTCATTTTTTTTATCGTTTATTTCATCTACGTCGAGTTCACCGCTGCTTAACGCTTTCAGTAAACTATCTATCTCATTTTGAGATAAGACTTCACCCATTCTTTCTCACCACCTAACAAAAAGTTTTAAGTCCTATTCGGTTGTCACGCTGGAGAAATTCACACCAACGATGAAGTCCTTTGAGCCGAACATATCCTGCATAGCTGCTAAAATATCGTCTTTTACGCTCTGGTAACCATTTGCGTTAAAGTCCTCTAAGGTATAGTTGCTTACAATCGTATTGATTTCGCTCTGGATAATGGTTTCCTTTGCGGCAAGCCCTGTTGCACCTTCGTAGTTTTTATAGCCCTCGCTCTTGGTATTCATGGAAAGGCTGACAGAAAATACTGCGTAATGCTTTGCCCCGTCCTCTCCCGGCTGTAAGTTCACCGTGAAGCTGGATTCAATCTTGTAAGCCTCAATATCCTCGATGGGAACTGTCGGTGTGCTCTGGTCCTCGCCGCTCTCTAATTCCAGATTGATAGCGGAACACACCTGGTCAATCAGCGCATTTGATTTCTTTGTCTGCGGTATAATGGTAAACGTGAGGATTGCCGTCAAAACCAGGTTTACTAATACCAGCGCTAAAATAATTACTGACATCAAATTTTTCTTCATACTTTTACTCTCCTGCTTATTTTAATTCCGAACTATATGAATTATATATTTTTATGACAACCCTTCGGTTTCTTGCCCGTCCCTCCGGAGTGGAGTTGTCCGCAATGGGGACATATTCGCCTCTTCCCGCCGACTTAATGTGGGACGGCTCTATTGTCGTAATCTCCCGCAGATAATCGCTGACGGACCGTGCCCTGTAAAAGGAAAGCACGTTGTTATCCTCATAGGTGGAGGAATGTATCGGTACATTATCTGTGTGCCCTTCCACCTCAATGATATTCTCCTGATAAGGCTCTATCAGTTTTCCTATCTTATCAATCAATGGATATGCTTCCTGCTTGATTTCAGCTTTTCCTGAGTCAAAGAGCAGCGCCCCATTCATATTTAAAAGCACATACTGGGCATTGAAGTCTACTTCCACCTGGTCCTGTACGCCATATCTCGCAATGGCTTCCTCGATAGCTTCCGCCATCTTCTCAGACTCCTCTAACGCCTGCTCCTTATACTGCTCTACTACATCAGCTTCCTCGCCCTCTTCTTCCTCCGTTTTGGAGTTCGCCTTATCCTTATAATAGGAGTCTAACATCTCAAGCTGGCTGACACCGGAAGAAACCAGTTCGCCCTCCCCGATGGAAGCGCCGCCGCTCTGAAGAATACTGAAGCTGTTCTGAAAGGAAGCAATAATCTTTTCGAACTTCTCCGCATCCACTGTGGACATGGAAAACAACAGTACGAAGAAACACAGCAGCAGGTTCATCAAATCCGAGAAGGTGTTCATCCAGGCAGGGGAACCCTTTGGTATATCCTCCTGTTTTTTTCTCGCCACTATTCTTCACCTCCGCGTTCGTCCTCAGCAGAATTGTTACGCGCTGAAGGAGCCAGAAAGGATTTCAGCTTTTCTTCTATAACTCGTGGATTCTCTCCCGCCTGGATAGACAGGATACCTTCCACTGTAATTTCCTTCATCATCATCTCTATATCATTATTTACTTTTAACTTAGAAGCAATCGGGTTACACAGCCAGTTTGCGATAATGGAACCATACAGCGTGGTTACCAGTGCGACTGACATGGACGGTCCGATGGAAGAAGGGTCATCCATATTATTTAACATTAAGATTAATCCGATTAAGGTACCAATCATACCCCATGCAGGACCTAACTCTGCCCATTTCTCCCAGACTGCGATTGATTTCTTATGTCTCGTCTCGATACAGGACAAATCCGTCTCCATAATGCCGCGGACCAGTTCCGGGTCTGTACCGTCTACCACCAGCATAATTCCTTTTTTCAGGAAATCATCCTCAATATTGTTCGCCGCCTCTTCCAATGCCAGCAAGCCTTCTTTTCTTGCGGTGTTAGACAACTCAATAATATTCCGAATGACCTCTGACGGGTCCCTCACTTCTTCTTTAAATGCCAGTGCAGCGCTCTTCATACCGGTAATAAAGTCCTTCAGCTTATTAGAACCGATTGTACCGGAAATGGAACCACCAAGCGTAATAATAACGGAGGCAGGGTCAAACATATTCGCCAGACCTGCGAAACCACCGTTTGAATACACACCGAACACAAACATGACTGCACCTAACACGATACCTACTATTGAAGCTATATCCAATTTTATCCACCTACCATCCCTGATTTTTGTCTTAGTAAAATCGCTCTCCGCCGCCGGGTTTCAATCCTTTTCTCTCCCGTCCGGCCTGATTTCCCTGTATATGATTTTACTAAATTTTTAACATCTTGTCTACTTTCTTTTGCAAATCTCTACAATCTTCCCCCCTGCAAAGCAGTGAAAAGACCGTGCAGCCCAGTCCAACCTGTACGAAAGGACTAGGTTACACGGTTAGTATACCATATATGGTAGAATGTGTGAATACATTTTCCATATATATTTCAAATTTTTCTAAAAATCTACACAAAACGATTTTTATTAACGTTTCAGATTTACTAATTCCTCAAGCAGGGTATCGGAAACGGAGATGATACGTGAGTTTGCCTGGAAACCACGCTGGGTAATAATCATCTGTGTAAACTCGGTGGAAAGGTCTACATTGGACATCTCTAACTCACCGCTGGTCATAGAGCTTCCGTCTGCGGAAATCTCCACGCCGATGCCGTCAAATTCACCGGAGTTTAAGGTGGTCCGGTAGCAGTTATCTCCCACTTTCTCAAGACCGGAGGCATTGGCAAACTGCGCCACTGCAATCTGTCCTAACAGCTCTGTGTTGCCGTTATCGTAGGTACCGTAAATTTTTCCATAGTTGTCTACAGAAAGACCGATTAATGCACCTAATTTCTTACCTGTTCCCGCGGCTGCGTCGTCTGCACTTCCCTTATCCATGACTGCGGTGGATTTTCCTCCGTTCTCCGCATCTTGAAGCTGTGAGAAGTCGATGGTGATATTGGAGAACTGGGTCGGGTTATTTCCGAGGACGCTCATGTTCAAGGTAACGGTATTTGCCAAAGCAGTGCCTGCCCTGTCACCGATACCGATAAAGCTTCCGTCTGCGGTACTGAACTGTAAGCCGTAGTCCGTTGTGTCACCGCTGATGGTAAGAACACCGTTGGCAAACGCTGCGGTTGCCGTACCATCATTTAATTTTTTCACCATGGCGTCGGAAATGCCGAATACCTGTTTTAAGGTGTAGGTGTTGCCCGACGCATCCGTAAAGGCGCCATTGTTAAAGGTAAGCTCTGTTCCGGTGTTATCGCTTCCGGAATAAACCTTTCCGGTTGCCGGGTCAATGTAGAAGCCCTTGGATACCTCATCATAGGAGGAAAGGGTTACATTCTGTGCATCCAGACCAAATACCTGGTTTAAATCCACATTGCTGGTTGCCGGGTCATAAAAGACCTTGCCCTCGCTGTCGAGAATCTTCTCTAATTCTACGGAATACTGTCCGTCCACGCCAAGGGATTTGAATTTAAAACGTGCGGTATACTGATATCCCAGGTTATCATAGAAGGTCAGTGTCTTTGTCATACCGCTGTCGCTGGTAACATCCGTATCGTTTTTATCAATAATACCGGAGACATTTGCCTGGGTCGTTGCTTCCGGGGCAGAGGTCTGGTTTGCCGGCTGCATGATTCGGAGTGCAGATACGGTATCCTTTACGATATTTCCGGTATCCGGATCTACCTGCCAGCCCATAACGGTATAGCCGGTAGAGGTCATACATAAGTTTCCTGCTCCGTCCACATAGAAAGAACCGGAACGGGTAAATACATTTTCAGAACCGTTGTTTACAATGAAAAAGTGTGTGGTGGACTGGTCAGACAGACGGATATCAAAAGGATTTCCGGTTGTCTCCGCCGCACCTGCGTTTGTGATACTGATATTGGTTGCTCCGGTGGTAACGCCAAGACCAATCTGTTTTGCATTGATACCGCCGACTCCGGTGGTTGCATTTGCGCCGGAGGCGTTGGATGTGGTTTGGTATAAAATATCCTGGAAAGTAACTGAGGATGATTTAAAAGCTACTGTGTTTACGTTGGCGATATTGTTACCAATAACGTCCATTTTTGTCTGATGTGTCTTTAAACCGGACACAGCAGAGTACATTGATCTCATCATAGTTGAAATGACCTCCTAAATCTTTTCATTGATACGATGTGCTGACCTCCCTTCTGTCAGTCGGGGAGTGTTTCGCCTCCTTAAAAGGTCCGGCTACATCACGACAGCGCCATCGATGTTGGTATAAATATTGTCATCTGACTCATTCTGGTCCATGGCTGTCACCACGGTCTTATTGGGAACATTTACAATAAATGCCAGTGAGTCTACAATAACTAACGATTCGCGAATTCCCTTTTCGCTTGCTTTCCTGACTCCCGTTTCCAAACGCTCGCTCTGTTCCTCGGAGAGATTAATGTTACGGTCCTCTAAACGCATTGCAGCGTGCTTGGAAAATTTCAGTTCAGAACTGCCAGTAACCTCCTGTTTCTGCTTTAATATTTCCTCAAAAGAGATACTACTTTTGTTCGTTACGGTATCCGTGCTTTTTCGGTTCAGATACTGGCCAGTTACCTGTTCAATGGAAGCAAACCGGTTACTGAGCTTATCCATAAGTGTTCTCCTCTAATTTGTACTGTCTGTGGAACCGGTTTCTCCGGTAGTGGTGTCTGAATCTGTAGTGTCTGAGCTGCTGCTTGAACTGTTTCCTGTCAGCTCTGCCATTCTTGCAATCAATTCTTTGTACTTGCTCAGCGCTTCCTCTGTAATAAAGGACTTCTGATAGCTTGACATTGCCTCGTATACCTGGGTAAGGTTCTCCACGTCAGTCTTGTCCGCCAAGGTAAGCTGCGACGGGTCCGGAAGTTTTGCCACCTGAGTATTAAAGGCATTTGCTACAAGCTGCGCCTCCATGTATTCAGGGTCTGCCACCTGATATACGTCAGATAAAGCATACAGGCTGCCGTTTACGCATACATACTGCTCGCCGTTTTCCTTCTGTACATAGTCTACAAAGCCCTCTGTCATATAAGTTGCTCCGGTTGCAGAGGTGGTCTTGATAATCACATACTGACCTACCAGTGAATTGGCATTACTGCTCTCAATGGTACTCTGCATTGCCAAAGTGGACTCCATCTGTGAAAAGGTTGCCAGCTGTGCCACATACTCGGTGTTTGTGGTAGGCTCTAAGGGGTCCTGGTACTGCATTTCTGCACATAACAGCTGTAAAAACTGGTCATACCCCATCTCATTGGTGTTCTCACTCTTACTTGTAGTCGTTTCTGTCTCAACGATTGTTCCGTTCTCAACAGGTTGTATCAGTGCCATATCGTTTCTCCTTTCTCTTTATTTTCCTGCTTTCAAGCAGTGCACTTAGGCAATGTAATCAATGGAATTTCCCTGGTCTGCCATCATCTGAGCCACAAGGGTTTCCTCTTCGCTCATCACTCCGGCAAGCTCGTCTAAGTCGCTTAAATTCAGCCTGCGCATTTTGCCTGAAGTTTTCTCCCGTTCTTCTGCCTGACGTTCTTCCTGTCTCTCATTCTGTTCGAGATTCCGTTCAAACTCATGGCTTCCCACGGTAACCTCCACGGCGTCAACCTTCACGCCTGCCTGATTTAAGTTCTGTTTCAGTTCTGCCATCTGCGTCTCTAACGCTTCCTTAACAAACTCATTCTGCGCCACAATATGCGCCGAAACATTCCCCTGCTTTGCAGTAACCTCTAAATAAATCTTTCCAAGGTTCTCCGGGTTTAACTGCATCTCCATGGTGGTCTGGGTACTAGAAATATTCACTTTGGTGTACTCTGCAATCTGTCTTATGATACTCTCCGTATCAAGCTGCCTTGCAAACTCCGGAACCGCCTCGGCTGCCGCCGCATTCACCGGCTGCTGCTGGCTGTTTACCTGTACACCGGCTGTCCCATCCGCATGAGTCTGCTGGTTTAAGTTGTTTCCTGTCTGCTGTCCCTGGGAATTTCCTGTTTTTTCTTCCGTCAGTCCCTTCCCTGCTGTCTCCTGCTCTAAAACAGTTTCGGTTTCCTGTTCTGTTTCAGTCACCGTCTCCCTGGTCTGCTTTTCTTCGGGAACTGCCGCAGTTTCTTTGGCTGTCTTATCCACCGTGACTGTTTCTTTCTGTTCGAAAGCCTCTGCCTGCTGTCCTTCCTGTGCGTTCTCTGTGGTTGAAGCTGTCTGGGTAACCTGCTTTCCTTCCTGCACATCCTGCACCCTGGTTTCCACTGGCTCAGCGCCTTCTGTCTCCACTGCCGTCTCCGGCATCTGGTTTTCCACCTCCGGGCTGTCAGGAACTACGGTTTCTGCCTGATTCTGCAGCACTTCATATGCCTGCTTCAGTTCTTCCCCGGTCAGTCCCAACTCCTGCAGCAGCTCTTCTGTCAAAGCTCCCACTTCTTTCAAGACGTCTAAGAATTCACTGTTGCACAGCAATTCGCCTGCATCCTCACAGCCTGTCAACTCTGCCACTAAGTTTGCCAGCTGACCGGGATTCATCAGGTCAATGGCTGTCATGCCTAACTGCTCCATGGCTGCCTCAATTTGCTCATCAGTAACGCCAAGCTCTTCTTTCAGGACTTCCCTCACATCTGACTCATAAGAATCCAGTTCTCCCTGAACCTGCTCGTCATCCACCTGCTCTAAGGCTCCCTGCTGCTGTTTAATGCCGTTCTCACGGTACTGGTACTGCTCATAGCTCTCTGTCTGCGTCACGGCTGCTGTTTTCGCTTTGGCTTCGTAAGCGCCGTTTTCTCCGGAATAGCCGCCTGCCCCTACCTGTGTGGTCATCTGGCTCATTACCTGTGCAAACTGGATTTTCAGGTCTTCCTCCTTTGAACCCGTGCCTGCCGCTGCTGTCTGTCCTGCCGCTAAAATACCCGCCACACTTGAAACATTGCTGCCCACTTCCTCTTCCTCCTTTCTTTCCGTCATAATCTTAAGATTACAACTAAAATATTTATTCTGAAGGCTTCATGATTTCCGTCACCTTTGCGGCTGTATCGGAATTCATTTTACCCAGAATATCAGCTCTGGACTGCGTATCCATCTGCTCAAGAATTTCTGCTACCAGTTTCAGATTATTGGTCATGGTATCAAAAATTGCCGCTGCCTCCTTCGGCTTCATGGAAGAATAGGTCTTAACATATTCCTCAATCTTATCCTGCTCTATGGTCTGCGCCACCACCTGCTTGTATAACACCTCGGCGTTGGCTGGGTCAATGCTTTCATAATACTGCTTATATTCTTCTATATCGGGTGCTGAATCGGAAAAAACAACATCTTCATAGAAACTTTGTTTTTCTTTTTCAAAGGCAGCCTCTTCTTCTTTGTATTTTTGAAGTTCTCCTGCCTGCGCCTCTAACTCTGTGATATATTCCGCATTGGCGTCGGTGCTGTTCTGCGCCTCCGCAAGAGCTATCTCTAATTCCTTGATTTTCGCCACTGCCTCATCCATGGACTCAAAGGCATAAGCGCTGTCCTCGGTGGAAATCTCTTCTGTCACAGAATCCGGCAAAATCTTATTGACGTAAGGCACATTCTTCAACACGGGAGCTAATACGCCGGAGCCAAAGCCTCCCACATCCCATTTAATCAGAAGGGCTATAATCGCCAGCCAGACAATGATAATGATGAGTGTCACAAAGAAAACCGCCACCTTGCCTCCGGCAGTCTCTTCCTCCATCTCCAAATCGTCTGTCTCCGCCTTATTCAGCTTCGCTAACTTCTTTTCTTCTTTTTTTCTAGCTTTCTCCGCTTTCTTTGCTGCTTTTTTATCTACCGCAGTCTCTTCCCTTTCTTCTGCCATTGTTTCACCATCCTAACTCTGTTGTTTGTCTGCCGGCTCGTCATCCTCGTGGTAACTGTAGCTGACTAACTCGTCGATTTCCTTTGACTCCTCATGCTTTAATTCCTCTTTAAATTCATCAAAGGCTTTTTCTCTGAGCTTTTCATGGGTCTTACGCTCTATCATCGCCTCATTCAGCCGCTGCCTCGCCTGCTCCACATTCCGCTCCGCCCCGTGTACATTCATCATCTGGGTTCTCTGGCGGCTTTTCATCACATCAATGGCACGCTTGCACTCCTTAATCTCCTGAATTTGAAGGCTGCCGGAAACAAGCTCTCTTGACTTTGCCTCATATCCCGCCCTGCGTATCAGAATCCCCTGCAGCTTTTCCTGTTCCTCTGCAAGGCGCGCATTTGCCATTCCGTAAGCAATCTTTTCCTGATTCTCGATTTTTTCTTTGATATTTAAAATATTCTGCATCCGGTACACAAACTTTGCCATAGCCTCATCCTCTTCTATGCTTCAAACAATTTACGGAGCAGCGCAATCTCTTCCTCAAATTCGAATTTTTCATCTGTTTTCTGCATCAGAAATTCGTTGACTGCATGTATCTTCTGAATTGCATAATCAATCTCACGGTTGGTTCCGTTTTTATATGCACCAATATTAATCAAATCCTCCGCCTCATTGTAGGTTGCGAGGACATTCTTTAATCTTCCCGCCAGCTCCTTATGCTCACTGGTGGCGATGGAGCTCATAACACGGGAGATACTCTGTAAAATGTCAATCGCCGGATAATGGTTTTTGTGCCCTAACTTTCTCGACAGCATAATATGTCCGTCTAAGATACTTCTGGCAGTATCGGTAATAGGCTCGTTGAAATCATCACCGTCTACCAATACGGTATAAAGTCCTGTAATGGAGCCTATCCGGGAGGTTCCGGCACGCTCTAAGAGCTTCGGCATCTCCGAATACACGCTGGGGGGATATCCCCTGGTCACCGGAGGCTCGCCGGACGCCAGACCGATTTCACGCTGCGCCATGGAAAAACGCGTCAGGGAGTCCATCATCAGCAGAACGTCCTTTCCCTGGTCTCTGAAATATTCCGCAATGGCGGTGGCGGTCTTTGCCGCTTTATTTCGTATCAACGCAGGCTTGTCGGAGGTGGCAACCACTACCACGGAACGCTTCATCCCCTCTTCGCCGAGGTCGCGTTCCACAAATTCCCTTACCTCCCTGCCTCGCTCTCCAATCAGGGCGATAACATTGATATCCGCCTTTGTATTGCGGGCAAACATACCAAGCAGGGTACTCTTACCTACACCGGAGCCTGCAAAGATTCCGATACGCTGTCCCTTACCCACGGTAATCAGTCCGTCTACCGCTTTTACACCCAAAGGCAGCACCTCGTCGATAATCTTACGCGCCATAGGGTCCGGAGGCTGCGCCTCCACCGGATACTCATACTTCGCACTCAGCTTCTCCACATCTGTGGGTCTGCCGATGCCGTCTAAGGTATGACCTAACAGTTCTTCCCCCACCGGAACAGAAAGAGGATGACCTGTACTCTCCACCGTACAGCCCACGCCGATACCCTCCACATTGTCAAAGGGCATAAGCAAAAGCCGTTTATCCCGGAAACCCACCACCTCCGCCATGACGGAAATATCGTTCTCCCGGTCAATGATAATCCGGCACAAATCATTCAGTTTTGCATCCGGTCCGACGGATTCTATGGTAAGTCCAACAATTTTTACAACCTTTCCAAGACGGTTAAAATATGTTTTTTCTGCCAGTTGTAAATATTTATCATAATTCTGCGTCATGCCATCTCACCCTATGAACATAATGACCTGATATCCTTTATCAGGTTCTCAAGCTGTGTTCCCAAGCTGCAGTCAAACACTCCGGAATCGGTCTCTATAATGCAGCCGTTTCCCTCTAAGGAAGAATCCGCCAGTATCTCCAACTCAATATCGTGCCCTACGCGGTTTAAAATATCTTCCTTGTTATTTTCCAAAAACAGTAAGTTGTCCTCCGCTACCTTGATGCGGAAATGCTTTTCTCCCTCGATATTCATAATCGCGTCATCAATAAGAGACACCAATATCTGTTTTTTATTGTCAAACTGGATATGAAACACCTTGTTGAATACCTTAAGAATCACATCCACCAAATCCGCTTCCATGGTCTTTCTCTTCTCAATGTATTCTGTCTCAAGGGCTTTCCTGTCTCCCTGGTAATCAGCTTCTAACTGCTCTTTTCTTCTGGCAGCTTCCTCTTCTATCCATGTCCGTCCCTCTGCAATGCCCTGTTTTCTGGCTTCCTCACGGATTTTTTCCACCTCCGCCTGTGCCTGAGCAAGCAGGGCGTCCGCTTCCTCTCTCGCCTCTGCCAAGATGGTCTCCGCCTGCTGGTTTGCTTCTAGGAGCAGTTCGCTTTCCTCTGCGATATCCTCCTCAGGAACAGGCTCTACTTCCGGGGCGATAAGCCCTCTGGCAAAGCCGTCCGCATCCACTGCCTGCGGCTTCCTTACCGGCTTTTTTTCTATGTAATTGTCGATAACCGCATCGGAATTAATCACCCGGGCAGTTGTCTCTTCAGCACGGACAAACCATGGTTTATAAAGATTAGACAATAATCTCGTCACCTCCGCCTCTGGAGATAACAATCTCTCCTGCATCCTCTAATTTACGGATTACACTTACAATCTTCTGCTGTGCCTCTTCCACGTCTTTCATACGGACAGGTCCCATAAACTCCATATCCTCTTTAATCATGGCTGCAAGACGTTTGGACAGGTTCTTAAAGATAACATTCTGAACCTCTTCATTGGCTCCCTTTAAGGCAATGCCAAGGTCGGAATTATCCACGTCACGAAGCACCCTCTGGATGGCACGGTCATCAAGCAGCAGAATATCTTCGAATACGAACATCTTCTTGCGGATTTCGTCTGCCAGCTCCGGCTCTTCGATTTCGAGAGACTCCATAATATGTTTCTCTGTGGAACGGTCTACCGTATTTAAAATGTTTACGATAGCGTCCACACCGCCGACAATGGTGTAATCCTGGTTTACTAAGGATGACAGCTTTCTCTCTAACACGCGCTCCACTTCCTTTATCACATCCGGCGAAGTCCGGTCCATCATTGCAATACGCTTTGCAACGTCTGCCTGTTTCTCCGGGGGCAGGGCTCCCAACACCATTGCCGCCTGAGCGGAAGTCAGATAAGACAAAATCATTGCGATGGTCTGCGGGTGCTCGTCCTGTATAAAGTTCAACAGCTGGCTTGGGTCCGTCTTGCGCACAAACTCGAACGGACGCACCTGCAGGGAGGCTGTCAGCTTGGTAATAACCTCCTGTGCCTTTTCGTTGCCCAGAGCCTTATCAAGCAATTCTTTCGCATAGCCGATACCGCCCTCTGCGATGTACTGCTGTGCCAGACAAATCTGGTAAAATTCATTTAAGACGTCTTCCTTTACCTGCGGAGAAATACTTCTGGTGTTTGCAATTTCTAAGGTCAGTTCCTCGATTTCATCCTCTTTTAAATGCTTGAACAAATCGGCAGACCGCTCCGGTCCCAATGCAATCAGCAAGATTGCCGCCTTTTGTACGCCACTAAATTCCTCTGTTGCTGCCATAAATTATTCCCACTCCTCATTCAGCCAGTTGCGCAATAATGCCGCCGCCGCCTCTGGATTTTCCTCTACGAATTTTTCTATTAATAATCTGGTCTCCGACTTCTCGGTATAACCGATATCCGCCAGTTCATCCTGATTTTCCTTGGTAGACTCTAACAGGCTCTCTACGGAAAGCTCCGTCTCCATCTCCGGCTCCTTTTCCTTTCTGGTGCTGCGGAATACTACATAACCTAACAGCAGGAATATCAGAACCGCCAGGATAATCTGAAGGTAATCCGACCAGGTTCTGCCCCCTGTAGAATACTGGAATACCGGCTCATTGGTTGCCACAATCGTGATATTTTCCACCGGAATTCCGGTAGCATTGGAAATCATATTGTAATATTCCTGGTCCACAGTCTCCCTGGTAGGAGTGCTGTTTGCAGCAATGTATTCCTCAAAGGTCATATTGTCCAAGGCGCCCGAAGCCTGCAGAACGTCCTCGGAGTATACGGTATAGGTTTTAACCACTGCCGCAATGGAGGAGGTATCGTAATTAATCGTACCGCCGCTGGACTTATTCTCCGTAATCTTCTCATTATTCTGATAATTGGTTGTGGTATCGCTTACGGTAGAATGCGTATAACTTTCATCCTGAATCACATAAGTGGTATCGTCATTGGAATCCGTGCCCGGAGCTGCCGCACCGCCGCCCTCTGACTCAGACTCATACTGTTTAATCTGGTCAATCATACCGTTGGTCTGTCCGTCCGGGGCATAATATTCGTGGGTTGCCTCGCTTCTCTCATCGAAATCAATATCGATTTCCGGCGATACCTCTGCATGATTGTAAAGTCCTGACCCCACAAGGATATCCTTCACCTTAGTTCTCACCTGGTTCTCCACCTTTGATTTCAGGGAGAACTGAGTGCTTGCCGCTCCTATGTTGCTGTCAGAGTCCCCGCCGGAGAATAACAGGTTGGAGCTGCTGTCCATAATGACAACGTTGTCTGTGGTCTTATTTCCCACCTGTGTTGCTATGTATTTTGCAAGACCTGCCGCCTGCTCGTCACTCATTTCCCCGTTCAGTGTCAATACGACAGCCGCATAGGTTTCCTGGTTTCTGGCGATAATCGTACCGTCGTCTGCAGGCGGGTCAATGATGACAGAAGCGCTCTCCACATTAGAAAGGCTCTCTAACTGGTCTGCGAAGCGTTCCTCTAAATATAATTTATATCGTTTGTTCTTGTCCGCTTCTGTGGAACTGAAGCCTCCGTTAAAGACGTCATCAATCCCGAAGCCATCCGTAGGAATACCGTTTGTTCCAAGAAGAATGGAAGCCGTAGAGTTATCCTTCTCATCTACGGAAAAGGTCAGCCCGTCCTGCGACAGCTCATAAGCCACACTATTATCGTCAAGCAGCTGCTTTACTTCCCCCGCCTCCGCCGTATCCTCGCAGGTAATCAGCGTAACCATGGTAGGTCTGCTTACAACTACCGACAATATAACCAGTGCCAATATAATTGTAGCCGCAATACTAATCAGCAGCACCTTCTGCTTTGTACTAAATTTTTTCCACCATTCTAAAACCTGGCTTAATATTTTTTGCACTTGTTCTGGCATTGTTCCTGACTCCATTCATTAAATCTGCATATTCATAATTTCCTTGTAGGCTTCTAACATCTTATCCCTCACCGCCGTGGTATACTGTAATGCGGTCAATGCCTTTTTCGCCGCTATCTGCATATCATGGGGATTGTCTGCCAACCCAAGGGCAAATTCCATCTCCGCCGCTGACGCATCATTTTCCAAATCGTTTGTCTCAGTCAGCATATTCACTGCCGCATCTAACACTGACTGGAAACTCTCGTCTGTATTTATCAGCTGTTTTTCCGCTGCCACCGAATTCAGATAATCGGATGTAATTCCTGTCAAAGAGGTAATGTCCATTTTCTCCTCCACTTTCCGCCCTGTCGGGACCTCATTCGTCTATTTTAGTACTATTTTCCTATGTTCAAAGCCGCCTGCACCATGCTCTTAGTCGCCTCAAAAGCTGTCGTGTTCGCCTCATAGGCGCGGGTTGCATCAATCAGGTTCGTCATCTCCGTCACCGTATTGACATTCGGCAAATATACATAGCCGTTCTCATCCGCATCGGGATGGGAAGGGTCGTATTCCATTTTAAAATCTGTCTCCGTATCCTCTGTCACAGAGGTCACCTTCACGCCGTTCCCCACTGCACGGGCGCGGGCAGATTCATAATATGTAGTAAAGGGAGTCACACTCTTCTCCGCAAAAGTCACGATTTTGCGGCGGTAAGGCGTCCCGTCCTCTGTCCTGGTGGTATTTACGTTTGCAATGTTCTGGGCAATCGTATCCATACGGAAACGCTCTGCCGTCATACCGCTCGCGCTGATATCAAATGCCTGAAATAATCCCATAATAGCCTCCTTTATTTAATCACTGCCTGCATTCTTGTAAAATCGCTGTTAATGGCGTTAGTTAAAAGCTGATATTTCAAAGCCTCCGAAGCAAGCTCAGCGTTCTCTGTGTTCTCATCCACATTGTTGCGGTCTAAGCGGTACGAATAATTAGAATAATCCGTATAAGAGGTGACGGTGAGCGGGCTTAAGTCCGTATTCAGCTCCCGTACCTTGTCACTCAGGGAAGTATATTTGGAATCCCCCATTTCTCTCTGCAGCACCGTTTCAAAATCAACATCCTGCCGTTTATACCCCGGCGTGTCGATATTTGCGATATTGTTGGTAATCACGTTCTCACGCAGCCAGCTGGCGTCTGCTGCCTTGTCCATCACATTAATATAATCAAATGCGTTCGTACAAAACATTCTGCATCTCCCTCCAAACCCTAAAAATCTACAATAATCTTATTCTATTATAGAATATTCTTGGAAAAAGACAAGTATTTTTTTCTGTTTTTTTACATTATCTTGTAGGATTTTACTTTATTCGACACAAGATGTTTGTATTCAAATCCCTCTCCCCGACTTTTGTCCGAAGCGGTCCAAAAGTACTGTTTTTTCTAGGCTTCTAGGCATTTTGTACTATTCATTTTCCCACAAAAAAGGGACTCATTTGATGTAATGAATCCCTAAAAATACCAATTTTATTTTTTTTGATTTTTAATGTTTTCCAGCTCATCAAACACTACGTCATTCAGCACTTTAATGTAGGTTCCCTTCATGCCGGAGGAGCGTGATTCAATCACCCCGGCGCTCTCGAACTTCCGCAGGGCGTTGACTATGACGGAACGGGTAATTCCCACCCGGTCTGCAATCTTGCTCGCCACAAGGATTCCCTCTCTGCCGTCTAACTCTTCAAAGATATGGGTGATTGCCTCTAACTCCGAAAAAGACAGGGTACTGATGGCGGATTTTACAATGGCAACCTTTCTGGTTTCCTCTGCATTCTCTTCATTCACAGAACGCATCATCTCTAAGCCCACCACCGTGGTGCCGTACTCGCTTAAAATAATGTCGTCGATATCATACTGGCTGTCCTCACGATACACAAAAAGCGTTCCCAGCCGTTCCCCCGCAATATCAATGGGGGTGATAATCGCCGTATATTTCTTCACATCATCCACAAAGCCCAGAGTTTCTAAGTTGACATTCTCCTTGGTGGAAAGGATACCCAGCAGACGTTCATTCAACATGCCGTCGATGAAGCCGCCCACCTCGTCTACAATCAATTCGTTAATCTCTTCCACACCGGGACATTCTCCGGTTCCCAATACCTTGCCCTTTTTGCTGATGACTAAAATATTAGAATGAAGAATCTCTTTCAGCACATCACAGATATCATTAAAAACTACCTTGGAAGAACTGTTATTGTGTAATAATTTATTAATTTTTCTGGTTTTGTCCAACAGCTGAACACTCATATTCGTGCCTCCTACTTGTCCGTACAAGCTTCAAGATAGTAAATATTTTAGCATGTTTATTCTGAAAATTCAATAGCCGTCATTATCTTTTTCATTCTTCCGGCTGTTTTTCATTATTTTTTTCAGTCACATAGCCGCATTGTTCATCGGCACAGACCACTTTATTTCCTTTTGTCACCATATAACCGCCGCACTTCGGACATTTCTCCTTCACCGGTCTTGACCAGCTCATGAAATCACATTCCGGATTATTCTCACAGCCGAAATATTTTCTGCCCTTCTTGGTTTTCCGCAGCACAACCTCCTTGCCGCACTTCGGGCATTCGATTCCGATTTTTTCCAGATAAGGCTTTGTGTTGCGGCAGTCCGGGAAACCGGGGCAGGCAAGGAATTTTCCATGAGGACCGTATTTCACCACCATGTTTCTGCCGCAGTTCTCGCAGATAACGTCGGAAACCTCGTCCTCAATCTTCACCTTCTCCAAATCCTTCTGTGCAGCCTTCACCGCCTCGTCTAAATCCGGGAAGAAGTTCTTTACCACCATCTTCCAGTTGACGGAGCCCTCCTCCACGCTGTCAAGCAGGGACTCCATGTTTGCCGTAAAATGTTCATCCACGATGGTGGGGAAGGATTCCTTCATAATCTGGTTTACCACCTCTCCAAGCTCGGTCACGTAAAGGTTTTTTGCCTCCTTTACAATGTAACGTCTGCCGAGGATGGTAGTAATCGTCGGGGAATAGGTACTCGGACGTCCAATGCCAAGTTCTTCTAAGGTTTTTACCAGGGACGCCTCGGTGTAGTGTGCCGGGGGCTGGGTAAAATGCTGTTTTTCCTCAAAACGGTTTAAACTCAGCTCCGTATTTTCATCGATGGATTTTAACAGCACATTGCTCTCCGCCTTCTCGTCGTCCTCGCTGGTATACACCGACATAAAGCCTTCAAACGCCACCTTGGAGGCGGACACGGTAAACCGGTATTTTCCCGCTCCGATTTTTACATTGGTTGTCTCATAGACTGCCGGGGTCATGCGGCTTGCCGCAAAACGCTTCCAAATCAGCTGGTACAGACGGAACTGGTCTCTGGAAAGGGATTCCTTTACCATCACCGGGGTGCGGTTGATATCGGAGGGACGGATTGCCTCATGGGCGTCCTGTATCTTGGCTCCGCCCTTTTTCTCCGCCGCCTTCTCCGCCACGAACTGGCTGCCGTATGCCTGTTCGATATACTCCCTTGCCTGGGCATCCGCCTCGTCGGAGATACGCACGGAATCGGTTCTTAAGTAGGTAATCAGACCTACCGTTCCCTGTCCCTTGATGTCCACGCCCTCATACAGCTGCTGAGCGATACGCATGGTCTTGGAAATCGGGAAATTCAGCGCCTTGGACGCCTCCTGCTGCAGGGTACTGGTGGTAAAGGGCAGCGGCGCTTTCTTCACACGCTCTCCCTTCTTCACCTCTAACACCTGGAACTTTTCTTTTTCGATTTCCGCCATGACAGCGTCCATTTCCTCTTTCTTGGAAATGGTCAGCTTGCCCTTATCGTCCCCATGGAACTTTGCCATCAGGGGCTTCTTCTCCCCCTTAATGTTCAGCTCCGCGTCGAGCGTCCAGTATTCCTCCGGGATAAAGGCATTGATTTCCTCTTCCCTGTCACAGATGATACGGAGCGCCACCGACTGCACTCTTCCGGCGCTCAAGCCTCTTTTGACCTTCGCCCAGAGCACCGGGCTGATTTCGTAGCCCACCATACGGTCTAAAATACGTCTGGTCTGCTGGGCGTCCACCAGATTCATGTCGATGCTCCTTGGCTGCTTTAAGGACGCCTTCACCGCATTCTGGGTAATTTCGTTGAAGGTAATTCTCTGCACGTCTTTATCTTCTAATTTCAACGCCTGGGACAAATGCCAGGAAATTGCCTCGCCCTCGCGGTCAGGGTCGGTTGCAAGATAAACCCGGTCAGCTTTCTTTACCTCTCTGCGCAGCTTGGCGAGAATGTCTCCCTTTCCCCGGATCGTAATGTATTTCGGCTCAAAATCATGCTCCACATCAATCCCCATCTGGCTCTTCGGCAAATCTCTCACATGCCCGTTTGATGCCACAACTTCGTAATTTTTCCCCAAAAATTTTTTAATTGTCTTTACCTTTGCAGGCGACTCCACGATTACAAGGTACTTTGCCATTCATTCATCTCCTTTTATGTGAAAACTTATTCAATCGTTTTGATGTAATAATTCTTTACTGTCTCCGTAATGAATCCTTTCTGTACCATACCGGCTAAGATTCCCGCCATCTGCGGCAGCCCTAACCCCGTTTCCTCCAAAAGTTCCTCTACGCCTTTCGGTTGTAAACTTAGACAACTATACACCAAGCTTTCATCTTTTGCAAGTGATAATTTTCTTAAATTATCCTGTTTTGCACCGAAATCCATACACAATTCCAATTCTGTCAAAAATTCTTCCACATCTGCAATCATCCCTGCCCCCTGGCGAATCAGGGCGTTGCAGCCGGCGCTCAAGGGGTCATAAAGCCTCCCCGGAACCGCGTAAATATCTTTTCCCTGCTCTAAGGCATAATCCGCCGTAATGAGGGAGCCGCTCCTGCTTTTCGCCTCCACCACCACAACCACATCGGAAAGCCCGGAAATAATGCGGTTTCTCGCCGGAAACAGCTGCGGCAGCGGCTGCATTCCCGGCGGATATTCCGAAATAATGCCGCCGCAGTTTAAAATATGGTCGTAGAGCTTTCCCTGGCAGCGGGGATAGCAGACGTCCACACCGCAGCCAAGGACGGCATAGGTCCTTCCTCCGCCCTTTACAGCGCCCCAGTGGCTCTCCCCGTCAATCCCCTGCGCCATGCCGCTTATCACCGCCGCACCGCACTCTGATAACCGTTTTCCGATTTTCTCCGCCACCGCGCTGCCGTAGGCAGAACACCGCCTTGCCCCCACCACTGCCACCGCCTTCTGCGCCGGCTCCGGCAGCGTTCCTTTGAAGTAAAGGCTGTAGGGTGCGTCCGGTATCTGCCTTAATTTTTCAGGAAATTCCTTATCCTCTCTGGAAAGGAACGAAATCCCCTGCTCCGCCAGGCGGCAAAACGGCGTCTCATAATCTTTTTTCCGGCTCTCGGTAATTGCCTTCACCTGTTTTTCCGTGATTCCCGGCAGCAGCGAAAGCTGTTTTTCTGACAGGCGGTATACCTCTTCGGCGCTGCCCGCTGCGCTCAATATGCGGTTTCTGGAGCGGATTCCAATGCCCGGTATATTTGATAACCAATAGGAATAATTCATGCACGCCCTCCTTACCTGTTTTCCCAGTATTTCCGGTCCATGCTGCGATAGCACACCGCCTCGTTTAAATGGCGGTCTAAAATGTCTGTGCTGCCCTCCATATCCGCAATGGTGCGCGCCACCTTTAAGATTTTATGATAGGAACGCGCCGTAAGCTCTAACCTGTGGTATACCTGTTCCATATATTTTTCCTGCGCTCCGGTAAGAGAGCAGTATTTCTCCATTTTCCCCGCCGGAATCTGGCTGTTATAGGAAAAATCTTCTCCCCGGTAACGCTCCTTTTGTATCTGCTGGGCTGCTTCCACCCGCTTTCTGATGACCGCCGAGGACTCCTCCTTTCCCTTTTTCTTTAATTCCCCAAAGGAAAGCCCTGCCGTCTCGGCGCAGATGTCAATGCGGTCAAGGAGGGGTCTGCTGATTTTCCCAAGGTAGCGTTCAATGCTGCTTTTTGTACAGGTGCATTTCTGCATATCGGGGTAATATCCGCATTTACAGGGATTCATGGCTGCCACCAGCATAAAATCCGCCGGATATTCAAAATTTCCATTCAGCCGCACCAGACTGATTTTCTTTTCCTCCATGGGCTGCCTTAGGATTTCCAAGGTGCTTTTCTGAAACTCCGGCAGTTCGTCTAAAAACAGCACCCCTTTGTGGGCTAAGGATATCTCCCCCGGCTTCGGCAGGACGCCGCCTCCCGCTAATCCCTGCAGGGTAATGGTGTGATGAGGCGCCCGGAACGGTCTTGTTTTCATCAGGCTCTCCCCTTGGGGAAAAAGTCCGCTGACGCTGTAAATCTTCGAAAGCTCCATCGCCTCCCCCTCGTCTAAAAGCGGAAGGATGGTAGGAATACGGGAGGCAAGCATGGTTTTCCCCGCTCCCGGCGGTCCAATCAGGAGCAGGTTGTGCATTCCCGACACCGCCACCTCACAGGCGCGTTTTCCTAACCTCTGCCCCTGAATTTCCCCGAAATCCGGCTGTTTTTCCGGCTGCCCCGTTTCTTCTATATTATATATCGCTAAGGCTTTCGGATATTCGTCCCCATTTAAAATTTTTACCGCCTCACTGATACTGCCCGTCCCGCAGATTTCCATGCCGCAGACGAGTCCCGCTTCCTTTTCGTTTTCTTTCGGAACCAGACAGCGGCAAAGTCCCCGCTCCCTTGCCTCCCAGACCATGGGTAAAATCCCGTGGACAGGCTTGACGTCTCCGTTTAAGCCCACTTCCCCAAGAATAAGGGTTTCCTTTAAGGCTTCCTCCTTTACCTGCCCTAACGCCGCTAACACGGCGACTGCCACCGGCAAATCGAACCCGGAACCGGATTTCCTGATATTTGCCGGAGTAAAATTTACGGTTATCCGCTTCGGCGGCAGGCAAAACCCGCTGTTTTTTAATGCCGTCCGCACCCGCTCCTTCGATTCTTTCACTTCTGACGCCAAAAAGCCCACCATTTCAAACATGGGCATACCGTCGCTGACATCCGCCTCCACGAAAACTGGAATACTGCAAATCCCATGGACGATGGCTGTTGTGACACTGCTGTACATCTTTTTCCTCCTGTCTTCTGTTTTCGTTCACAAAATTGGATATTTACAGCAGAGCTGCTGTTTTGATACTTCGGAAAATGATTTGTTTTATGACGCCCGACAGGTTCTCCGGCAATAAAAATTGCACGAACTGCCGCCCGGCTGCCTGCAGCAACATGATTTTCCGTCATGAAAAAAGAGAATGCGCCCCTGCCGCCTGAAATTTACACCGGCGGCAGAAACTGCTTGATTCAGTATAACATTTTTGCCCTGTTTTTGAAAGGACTATTTACAGATTTTTCCGCAGTTTTTCTAAAGCCCGCTTCTCAATCCGGGAAACATAGGAGCGGGAAATAGAAAGATTTTCGGAAATTTCCCGCTGGGTCATAGGTTTGCTGCCAAACAGCCCGTAGCGTTTCACAATGATAAACTGCTCTCTGCCGCTCAGCACCTTCGGGACTAAATGGAGGATTCTGGCAATCTGCTGACGCTGCTCTAAATTCTCCACCACGTCCACCTCTTCGCCCTCCACCACGTCTACAATCTGTATCTGGTTTCCCTCCTTATCCGTGCCGATGGGTTCGTACAGCGACACCTCCTTCGAGGTCTTTTTCTTCGCACGAAAGTACATCAAAAGCTCATTGTCAATACAGCGGGCCGCATAGGTGGCTAGCCTGCTTCCGTAATCCTCTTTATAGGTGGCAATGGCTTTAATCAGTCCTATCGTGCCGATGGAAATCAAATCTTCCATATCCTCTTCCGAATTCTGGTATTTCTTCGCCACATGCGCCACAAGCCGCATATTGCGCAATGTCAGTTCATTTTTTGCCGCAGGGTCGCCCTCCCTGATTCTTTTCAGACAGTCGCTCTCCTGTTCCGGCGTTAGGGGAGATAAAAAAGTTTTCAAAACGCACCTTAAAAACTTTATTGATACATTCTATGTTTTGGCCAGGTTTTCCGTGCTTTTCCCCTTTTATTTTCCTGTTTTTTCTAAAGCTCCGGAAAAATTTCAGGAATTGGGGGCTTGTCACGGCATATTTTTTCTTTATAATGATGTGGTGAATAAATTTTGCTGACAGAATTTTGAAAGGAATATTATGATTCGGAAATTCAATTATCAGATAGAAAAAGAACAGGACGGCATGACTGTGCGGGAATTTTTAAAGGCACGCGGTTTTCCCAATGCCGTGTTTGTACGGCTGAAAAAGACGCCGGAGAGCATTCTGCGAAACGGCGTCTGGGTCTATGTCACCACCCTTTTGCACGCCGGGGATACCCTCTCTGTCACCCTTGAGGAAACGGAAGGCTCAAAAAACATTACTCCCTCCTTTCAGCCCCTCTCCATCTGCTATGAGGACGAGGATATTCTGGTGGTAAACAAGCCTGCCCATATGCCGACCCACCCCTCCATGGGACACCATGAAAATACCCTTGCCAATGCCGTGACAGGGTATTACGAAAAACAGGGGATTCCCTATACCTTCCGCTGCGTCAACCGCTTAGACCGGGACACCACGGGGCTTACCATCTTAGCGAAGCATATGTTAAGCTCCGCCATCTTAAGCACCCAGGCTGCCCGCCGGGAAATTTCCAGAGAATATCTCGCCATTGTGGAGGGGCTTGCCCCGGATTCCGGCACGGTGGACGCTCCCATCGCCCGAAAATCGGATTCTGCCATTGAACGGGTGGTAGATTTTGCACAGGGCGAGACTGCCGTCACCCACTATCGCAGGCTCGCCTATGAAAACGGGCTTTCCCTGCTGTCCCTGCATTTAGAGACGGGGCGCACCCACCAGATACGTGTGCATATGAAATACATCGGACACCCCCTGATTGGAGATTTTCTCTACAATCCGGAAAGCAGAATCATAAAACGGCAGGCGCTTCACGCCTACCGCTTACAATTTACTCATCCCATTACCGGAGCATTTATAGATTTGACAGCTCCTCCTGCAGCGGATATGGCAGCCTTTTTTCCAGACCTTTCCGCATTTTAATGAGGATATCCTTCTCATAGGGCACCTGCCCCTTTAACACCTTGTATTTTAAGAATGCGTTGACGGTGTCCTCCCCCTTGACGGCGAGGTACACCAGCAGCAGCTCTAACATGGCTTTGGTGTCCTCATGGAGAATGTGTTTTCCCCGCCCCTTTAAGTAGTATTTTAAGGCACTGTCATCCCGGTACGCCTCTTTCTGGTAATTTTTCGACGCAGAAACCCGGTCCACATACATCTCCGCCACATAGCGCAGCGGCATTTTCATCCCGCAGATAACGCCGTGCTCCGCTCCCTGCTTTTCCGCACCGTAGTCAATCCAGTATTCCATATGGTGCTTGTTTCTCCCCTTGTGGTGAAGCCACGCAGAGGAATAGCCGATATCTTCCCGCTCCGCATTATTGGGGCTCATATTTCCCTGGTAATACTTACATCCCACCAGAAACTCCGTCGGCGTATATTTTGACAGGTCATGGAGAAGCCCCTGCCGGTACAATCCGATTTTAAAGCAGCCCTCCATCACCAGCTTTTTATGATGGTTAATCGTACGCAAATGCTCTAACGCTTTCATGTTTCTTCCTTCTTTACTTTCCAATTAATACTGCGATGGACTGTCCCTCCACCGCCAGCAGATGCTGGTTTTCTAACTTTTCTTCCTCTGTAAAGTACGCATCTTCCTTTGCGGTATTGACTGCCCAATACCATTTTTTCTTCTCCGGCAGCTTCGGCAGCGCCAGATTCACCAGCCCGCTGTGGAAATTATAGCCGATATAGATAAAATCATCGGCGGCGCCGTCCTCCCGTTTCGCATAGCTGCCGCAGTACATCACCCCTATTGCCTGCCTGTCCATGGGAACAGCGGTAATCCAGGCATTTTCCCCGTGGTAGGATAAATCCGGGAAGCCTTTGCGGGCGTAATCGCTCTGCTGCATCGGCACATCCGAGGAAATCACCGGATGCCGTTTCCGGAACTCCGCCAAATTTCCCACAAGGGAAACCAGCCAGCCGTAGGTTTCCCGGTTCTTCCAGTTCATCCAGCCCAGACGGTTGTCCTGGCAGTAGGCGTTGTTATTCCCTCCCTGGGAATTGGCAAATTCGTCCCCGCCGTAAATCAGTGGCACGCCCTGGGCGCAAAAGAGCATTGTGACTGCATTCCTCAACTGCCTGCGGCGCATTTTTTCCACAAATTTCTTTCGGGTATAGCCCTCCACACCGTAGTTATTGCTGTAATTCCAGTTATTTCCGTCACAGTTTTCCTCGCCGTTCGCCTCATTATGCTTCTCACAGTAACGGAATACGTCTCCTAAGGTAAATCCGTTATGGTTCGCCAGATAATTCACAAAGCCCTGCACCTCGTGCTGCTTTCTCTGCTGACATAAAAACTCGTTTAAGTCCCCCTCCATATGGTTTAATATCTTCCGCGCCGGATATAAATACTCGTCGCTGTAAATATAAAGATGGTGGTAGGGTTTCTTTTTCTCCAACAGCACCGGGGCAAAGGAGGTATAATAAAGCTTGGTTCTGCTTAACAGTAAATCCTGGGCAACTGCCGTCACCGGAATAGACGTGCCTAACAGATGGAAGCCGTCCACATGGTACTCCCTCACCCAGTAGCGCAATGCGTCCAAAATGATGTTCTGATTGACTTTTTCATCAAAAAACATCTCCATGACGCACTCCATGCCGTTTTTGTGCAGCTCCCGTATCAGAGTCTTCCACTCCACGTCCGCCTGGGGAAGACTGCTGTAGGAGGCTTTCGGGGCGAAATAATTGCCCGCCACGTAGCCCCAGCAGTTTATCCTTCCCGTGGGGGTCTTGTCCACAGGCTGAATCATATCCTCCTCCCTGCTCTCCCAGTGAAGATATTCCGGCAGCTCCACCTGCTTTGGCATGATAATCTCTTCAAACTCATACACCGGCATAAATTCAATGGTGGTAATTCCTAAGCTTTTCAGATAAGGTATTTTTTCCTGCACTGCCCGGAAGGTGCCCTTGACCCTGCCCCGAAGCCCGGCGTCCATGGAAAAATTCCGCACATGGAGCTTGTACATCACCATTCTGTTTCTTGGAATCTCCGGCTGTCTGTCCTCCTGCCAGTCAAATTCTCCGGGAATATCGCCGCCGCAGACAGCATAGTCAAATTCTGCCCTTCCGGGGTCGTTCCATTTTTCCCTTCCCACAATACTTTTGGCGTAATCGTCAGTCTTTACTTTTCCATTGATTTCATAATTATATTTTAACTGCCTCTTCGGCAGACCGCAGATGCAGACTGAGCGGACAGAGCCTCTGCAGTACGCCTCCGGCACCTCCACTTTAGCAATTATCTCCTGGTTCTTCCCATAAAAGAGAATGCTGCAATCATCCTCTTTTTCCCCCTCAAAGGTGAAAATTGCCGCATCGCCTTTCCGCACTAAACCAAATTCTTCGTAGTTTCCCTCTTTTATCCTGTAGTCCATACCGTCCTGCCACCTTTTTTGCTAGTCGTTTTCTCTCTTTTCTAATTATACCCTAAATCCCCCACTTTTGTATAGTTTTTTAGCAAGATGTTTCCATTTTTCCCTGTTCAAGCCCATTTTTCTATGTTATGATAAAGCCAGAATACAGAAAGGAGCTAATTCCATGGCAGAAAACAACCAGAAAAATGATGATTCCGATATCTTAGTAACCCTAGACCTTGACGACGGAACCGAGGTAGAATGCGAAATCCTCACCATCTTCACCGTAGGGGAACAGGACTATATCGCACTGCTGCCCTTAGACGATAAAGGAGAGCCTAACGAGGATGGGGAGGTATTTATCTACCGCTACCATGAGGACGAGGACGGCAATCCTTCCCTTGACAACATCGAAAATGACGAGGAATACGAGGCTGTTGCCGACCGTTTTGACGAATTGTTAGACGAGGCGGAGTTTGAGGATATGGAGGACTAAAATCTCCGTCGAAGCGCCTGCCTGTCAAAGATTAACTCTTTGCCGAAGGCTGTGCCTCCAAAGGAGACTGCGCCTCCTTGATGAAGCGGGAAATTTCTGCATCTTTATTGTTCAGTTTTTTGACTGCAAAAAGGTGCAGATTTTTTTTCGCCCGCGTCATGCCTACATAGAACATGCGGCGTTCCTCCTCAATTTCCGGCTCCAACACCGCCTTTTTGTAGGGCATGACCCCCTCATTAACATCTATCAGGTAAACATTTTCATATTCTAGCCCTTTGGCGCTGTGCAAGGTGGCAAGGGCGACACTCTCCTTGTTTTCGTTCTGCATTCGGTACATTTCCTGCAGCTCCTTCGTGTAGGAATCGATGTGTGCAAACCAGCTGTCATAATCCCTGTGGTCTTTCGCACTCGCCTGCAGCTCTTCTATCACGTCATACAAATCCTCCGGCTTGATTCTCCGGTAATCTGCATATTCCGCCAAAAATTCATCATAGCCGATAGCTTTCCTGATATAATTGATTGCCGCATAGGGGCTGAGCCGCTCCAAAACTTTAATGTCATGCTGCAGCTGCCCAATCCGCTTTGCCACCCAGGGCTGTTCCTCGTAATACCACTCCCAGACGTCAAAGGCAACGGTGGGTTCATCCAGGGAATCCCTGCTGATGTAACGCTTCGGGCGGTTCATAATCTGCAAAAAATCCCGCCGCTCCCTGCTGCCCATGGCAATGCGGATATAGGCAAACAAATCCTTTGCAATCCAGTGCTCGTAAAGATTTGGAATGCTGTCTTTTGTCCGGAAAGGAATATTATATGCCAACAGCTGCTCCATCAGAAGCCTTGGCTGAATATTCGTGCGGAAAAGGATGGCAAAATCCTCATAGTGCGCCCCGTGCTCCACCGCCTCCTGGATATCCCAGATAATTCTGGCATTTTCCTCCCGCTGTCCCTCAAACAACAGAAACTCCACCTCTGCGCCGCTGCCGCCTCCCGCCTTTATCTGTTTTTCAAAACGCTCTTTGTTATAGCTGATAACATTCCCCGCCGCCGTAACAATCTGCTCCGTGGAGCGGTAGTTGGTGTCAAGCAGCACGGTCCTGGCTCCTTTAAAATCCTCTTTAAAATGCAGCATAATCTCCGGTTTTGCCCCCCGGAAACGGTAAATGGACTGGTCATCATCCCCCACGGCAAATAAGTTCTGCCGCTCCCCTGCCAGCATTTTTATAATGTCATACTGAATTTTATTGATATCCTGAAACTCATCTATCAATATGTACTGGTATTTGTTCTGCCACGCCGCCAAAATATCCTTCCGCTCTGTAAACAGCTCCTTGGTATACACCAGCATGTCGTCAAAGTCTAAGAGCTTATGGCGGTACAGATATTCCTGATATTCATTGAAAATCCGGCGGAACACCGTCTCTGCGCAGTTCTTGGAGTAATAGTCTGCAATGGCAATCCCGGCATTTTTCACCATGCCGATTTCCCCTAACAGCGAGGTGATAAATTCGTTTTCATCCTCATAATCCAATCGGCATTTCGCAACGATTTCCCGGATACACTGGTATCTCATCTCCTCTTTGATGATATTATCTGCGGTGTAGTGGTAAGCGTGTTTTAATATCATAAAAAAGACCGCATGAAAGGTTCCGAAGGTCACAGGACAGTCTTTTCCTATCCTGCGCCGGAAACGCTGCTTCATCTCCATGGCGGCTGCCTTAGTAAAGGTTATGACTAAGATATTGGAAGGGGAAATCTGACATTCTTCTATGAGACAGCGGGTACGCTCCGTAATCACCAGAGTTTTCCCACTCCCGGGGCCGGCTAAGACTAACATCGGCCCCGTTTTGTGCCGGACGGCACGCTCCTGAGATGGGTTTAAGTTCATAGTTACCTCTTATTTTATGCCTCTAACAGCTCAATTCCTTTTTTGATACGGGCAATGCTCTCTTCTTTGCCGAGTACCTCCATCAGCTCCGTCGCTCCCCCCGGCGTCATCTGTTTGCCGGAAACCGCGGTACGGATGGGCCACATCACATAGCCGTTTTTCACACCCTTTTCCTCCACGTATTTTAAGAGCATGGCGTAAAGGGCGTCGTTGCTGAAATCCTCCTGCGCCTCAAGAAGGGGCAGCACGTCCTTTAATACCTGAAGGGAGGTTTCTGCGTTGGTTTTCATTTTCTTATGGGTGTACATGGCAATATCGTATTCCGGTAAAGCTTCAAAGAAATCAATGTGCTCTGCAATATCCGGAAATACCTCGATACGGGTCTTTACCATGGCTGCAATTTTCTTTAAATCCAAGTCTTTTTTGATGGTTTCCTTTAAATAAGGCTCTGCCATCTCATAAAATGCGTCAAAATCCATGGCTTTGATGTATTCGCCGTTCATCCATTTTAACTTGGTATAATCAAAGACTGCCGGAGATTTGCTGATTCTGTGGTAGTCAAATTCTTTGATTAGCTCGTCCAAGGTGAAAATCTCCCGATTGTCCTCCGGACTCCAGCCCAAAAGCGCAATGTAGTTTACCACTGCCTCGGTTAAAAAGCCCTGCTCGATTAAATCCTCGAAGGAGGAATGTCCGCTTCTCTTTGAGAGCTTTTTATGGTTTTCATCGGTAATCAGCGGCAGGTGGATGTATACCGGGGACTGCCAGCCAAAGGCATCGTAAAGTCTCTGGTATTTCGGGGAGGAAGAAAGGTACTCGTTCCCTCTCACCACGTGGGTGATGTTCATGGTATGGTCATCCACTACGTTTGCAAAATTGTAGGTGGGGTAGCCGTCGGATTTAATGAGAATCATATCGTCTAATTCGGCATTTTCCACGGTGATATCGCCGTAAAGCTCGTCGTGGAAGGTGGTTGTCCCTTCGTTCGGAATGTTCTGGCGGATAACGAAAGGCTTGCCTGCTGCAAGGTTGGCTTCCACTTCCTCTTTGGTTAAGTGGAGGCAGTGTTTGTCGTAGAGCATGATTTCTTTGCCCTCTACCACCTCGGTCTTTAAGCTCTCAAGGCGTTCCTTGTCACAGAAACAGTAGTATGCTTCGCCTTTTTCCACCAGCTCTTTGGCGTATTTCATGTAAATTCCTGTTTTCATACGCTCGCTCTGAATATAAGGTCCGTAACCGCCGTCTTTGTCGGGACCTTCGTCGTGCTTTAAACCGGTTTTTTCCATGGTACGGTAGATGATATCTACTGCTCCTTCCACAAAACGCTCCTGGTCAGTGTCCTCGATACGGAGCATGAAATCTCCGCCGTCATGTTTTGCGATTAAAAATTCGTATAAAGCAGAACGCAGGTTTCCTACATGCATTCTTCCGGTAGGGCTTGGTGCGTATCTGGTTCTAATTTTGCTCATTTCTATTCTCCTCTTGCGATTGATTTTTATAATAAAGCATGTCGAATTATTATATAACAAATTTGGGGGATTGGCAAGGTTGGGTGGAAAGTAAAAATTTAATTTTTGGCAATGGGGATGCTCGGCAAAAATTTTAGTTTTGGCAATTCATTTTTTTGGAATTAGGATTTTTTACCGAATAAGCTAAAAATCATATCCACCAGAAACATGATAATAAAGGATGCTGCTGTTTTATATAATGAAATGTTTTTTTCATAGAGAAATGTGATTAATGTAATTCCGATTGAAGTTACCAGTGCGAATACGAGTGCTTTTTGTAATCTTTTTTTGATTGTCATTTTGTTTCTTCTTCCTCCGTTGTGTTTTTATCTTTTGATGTTTACATTATAGCAATAAACTTCTTCCACCCTGTTATAAACATCTGCCATCGGTTTATTTATCATGTTTTTCATAAACTGCACATTATCATCCTGCATATTTCTCCAATTATAAAACCCTTTGGAAATTGGTAATGTAATCACTATTTTTCCTCTTTCTATTCAATTTAAAATAATCCACTCACCATGTTTTAAAAAAAGGATTTTTGAGGAATAGAAGTTCTAAAATATTTCCATGCTAAATTTAATTATGCTTCCAAAACAATTCCAAATTTTCTTTGGAAATTTTCTCAATAGAAATATCCCTGCATTCGATATGCATTTCCATAATGGACAAATCTAAATCCACCTTATAGAAATTGTCATTTTCACTTTCGCAAACGGAAATATCTTGTCCAAAATAGCCCAGCTGTGATTTTTTCATATCTCTTACATTAGCAATTTTTCTTACATTAGCGTCTGTTTCATATAATACCTTGTAGCAAGATAAAAAACATATTTTCCAACAAGTTTCTTCATCATTATCAATCATCAATTCTACTTCATCTCCAAAATACGATGCTTTCAAATCCAATATTTCAACATCCCAATAATCTGTTTCATCAATCAATTTTTGTATTTCTTTATTCATCAAATTCTTTTACCATCAATAAATTCATCTATTAATTTGTTACTTTCCCTACAATAGTTAATATCCATAATAGTATTATAATTTTCCTTTATATAGGACAACAACCTGATTGCATTTTCTAATCTCTGATGAGGTTTTACCTCTAAACCGCTTCTAACACATGCTATCCAGCCAACACTATATACTTCATTTTCTTTTGCAAATTTAATACTTATATCACTTATATCGCTGTTGGGTTCGAATGTAATCATAATCTCTTGTCCATCGCCATCATACCGAAGCATTCCATTTCCGCTGCTTCTTGTATAACCCTTTTGTTCTAAAAAATCTGCGCATTGTATTATCTGCTGTTGTTCACTTTCACTCATTAGCATTATTGTTTACCTCACTTTTTTATCATCATTCTTCCATCTATGTACTCATATCCATGGTCCAGCAAATAAAAATATTCCCGTCCAAATCCTGTTAATTCCATAGTTCCAGGCAAATACAAATTACTATTATTAATTGGTGTTGCCATTATAATTTCATCTCCGCGGCTAATTGCAGCATCCAAAAAAGGTTTATTATACTCATTCCAAAATCCCTCTGCTCCCAATTCCATATACAAATCATCTGGTGTATTCAACAAATTAAAACCACCTGGATTGCCACCAAACTCTGTACTTTTAGGCAAATCCAGTTCTTTTATAATATCTCCTGTATCAGAAGCATATCTCCCCAGTATCGTTGTAGTCTTTCCGGGCGTGCTTGTTAATTCAACACCCGAAGTTGCCTGATGCTTTAACGTTATCAAAGTATCATCTAAATATTTAGATACATCTGCCACATCATCCACCACCTTGGCAGTATCTCCCGCACGCTCTGCCGCCTTGGCAATATCAGCGATATCATCCGCATGGCTGATTGCTTTTGCACCTACTTTTCCTATCCCGGATATCTCTCCTACCGCTGGGATAAAGGACACTCCCGAAAGCAGCGCATTTCCCCAATCCTTCTCCACCGCATACCAGCCTGCATTAATACCGTCGCATACCATGCCAATCCCCGGCACAAGTCCTCCGATATCCAACAGCATATGCCCGTCAAATATTTCAGAAGAAACCAGTTTTTTCTCAGTGTCTTTATAACACTGCACGCATTTTTTGTAAGTATCTAGCATTCTTTCCAAGTCCTGCTTTTCGGAATGTACCTCTTCATACAGTATAGCAACGGTTTCCTCCATTTCTTCAAAACCGGGGATTTTACTTATTTCATTTGAAATGCGAAGCAGCCCCTTTTCGTAGCTGTGCATCTCTTTTATCATTTCCTTAAATTTTTCTTCTATCTCGCCGCTTCTGCTGATGTCAATGTAAAATTCCACTTTTCTCCTCTTTTCCTCTGTACTACAGTTCTCAACAATCTGTCACCTTACTAACTATAGCAGATTTTTCGGAGATTTTTCATTTTTACGACAGACGACACGGGAAATGGGATGAATAACCAGTTTTACAGTAAAATATCTGTTTTTTTATTATTTTAAAGACTAATCTACCTCTTTCATCCTCCCAACATACGCAACCGTCTTATTCGCCACAGTAAGCACATTATTCTTTGCATACCGTTCAAATACTGCAGACAACGCAGCGATATATTCCCCATATTTCTCATCCCCCTTTTTCAGTGAATAAGAGCTAGAAAGGCTGCGGCTGATAAATTTGTCCCTGTCATAAGAAAGCGGGTTTTCAAACTCAATATATTCGTACTTATCACGGAAAAATTCTCTTATCCGCAGGTCATCCTTTTGCACTCCGCCACTGAAGCCATGAAATTTCGGACAATATTCCGAAAATATTTCAAAGCTGCTCTGATTTACCTTATCTGATGTATCACGCAGATTCCATATCAGGAAAACTGTTCCATTTTCCTTTAATATTCTTTTACATTCTTTTCTGAACATGAAAACATCAAACCAGTGAAATGCCTGGGCTGCTGTGATAAAATCAACGCTCTGTTCCTCTAAATTTGTTTCCGCCGCTGTCCCGTCCACCGCTTGGAATCTTCCGCAGCCGCCTAATTCCTCCAGTGCAGTTTCCCGCATATCCGCATTGGGTTCCACGCCATACACAAAACTCCCCCGCTCCAACAGTTGTTTTGCAAGTTTTCCCGTTCCACAGCCTATGTCCGCAATCACCGATTGCTCGGAGAAACCATAGCGGGAATACAGGCTGTCCACAAAGGCTTTGGCATACGCAGGTCTGCCAATCGTATAAGCATCTGCTAACCCACTAAAATACTGTGTACTATCCATGCGTCTCCCTCTTTTTTAATCTGATTTTCCCGGTTACCTCTTCCACCACCAGCTTAAACACTTTTGTTTTAGGCAGCACTGCTTTATTAAAAGCAAACTCCTCCTGATGGTAATGCTTCATCAAAATACACAGGGCGTCAAATTTCTCTTCATCGGAAACCATCTCCATATGCCCCTTTCCTATGACGCTCTCATAATTCATGGTACAACTGCCCTGCTCTTTGTCCATCACTAAAAGATGTTCGCAGTCCATTTCAAAGCTGGCTCTGTTGTCCTTTTCCATCAAATCATATTTTGTGCCTTCCATAGCCCCGTGGAAATACAGGGTGATTCTGTTGTCTTTGACTTCCATTCCGAAGTTAAGGGGCAATATGTAAGGGTAGCCGTCATTGTTGAACGCCAGACGGCACACATCACATTTTTCCATTATGGAAATAATTTCGCTAAATTCTGTCACTTCTCTGTCTTTGCGGCGCATTTTGTTTCCTCCTAAATATAATGTACTCTTTCCTCAGAAAACCGTTGTTCCTGCTGTTTTTCCTCCGCCGGATAACCGCAGGGAATGATTGCGAAGGCTTCTAAGGAATCCGGCAGTGAAAGCGCCTTAGCAGCAGCGTCCATCCGCTCCCTGATGGGCGCAATTCCCAGCCAGACCGCCCCAAGTCCCTGTGCGTCCGCCTCCAGCAGCAGATTTTCAACCGATGCACTCATATCAATCTGTGCATATTCCGGCGCCATTAATTCTTTCCGGTAACATGCCGCAAAAGCAAGGGGAGCTCCCTTGGTACAGCCTGCGTAGGGGCTGCTTTCCGCCAATACTTCCAACACCTGTTTTTCTTTGACAACATAGTATTCCCAAGGCTGCTGGTTGCATGCGGAGGGCGCTGCCATTGCCGCGTGCAGCATACGCTGTATTTTTTCGGTTTCCACCTCTTTCTCCTGATATTTACGAATACTGGTTCTGTGAAAAATGCTATCCATCTTTTTTCTTCCTTTCCAATTTACGAAATCACCTGTTTTTCATTATACAATATCGTTAAACTATATGCTACGAAAAAAGTATTTCATCCATAGAAATGTCATGAATAACAAGTGTTCCTGCCATCAAAAAAGAGCCCGCCTCCGCGAACTCCTTCCGTTATTTTAAACTTTGAAAATAGTCAGCCCGGAAGAGCAAATCCATCCTTACAGACCCTTCAGGCGGCGTCGGTACTTAACGAGGTATTTTCGAGTTTAGTACCGCTACGCTGCCTGCGGAGCGAAAGCGTGTCTGAAAGAATGGGTTTGCTCTTCCGGGCGTCCCTATTTCAACCCCTAATTTAACTATATTACAGCTTCGTAAAAATCGCCGTCTCCTTCTTCAAATCCGTCGCAATCTCGAAGTTCTCATCCATACGGCTGGAAATATTATCCATATCTCCCACCAGTATCTGAATGCTGTCCGCCGCATTGCTGACGCCGTTTGCACCTTCTTCAATCGCATGGGCAATGGTGTTGATAGAGCCCTGGATTTCCACCATGGTGCTCTTTAAGGAATCTGTCTTTTCCTCAAACTCGTTCATAACACTCTCAATATAAGACGCCTTATTCTTATATTCGCTTCCGGATTCCACAAAAGCTTCAAACTCCGGCAAAATAGAATCGTTCATATATTTTACCAGACCATTCGCATTGTCCGCAAGGTTATGTACCGCCTGAGTTACCACGCTGTTAATCTGCTGGATGCGGTTTGCCGCCTCCTGGCTGGCAGAAGCAAGCTGGCTGATTTCCGTTGCCACAACTGCAAAGCCTTTTCCTGCTTCTCCGGCTCTCGCCGCCTCAATGGAAGCATTTAACGCCAGAAGGTTGGTCTGGCTTGCAATATTTAAAATATCATCTGTCAGGCTGTTGACCTGATTTACGCTATTGCTGTCCTCAATGGCTTTGTTCAATACGGAAAGAATTTCATTTACCTTCGTTCCGGTTGTCTCCATGTTAGAACGGGCTGCCGCCTCCATGGAATCTGCGTGTTCCTTCATCTCTTTGGTGTAGTTATTAATCTCGCTGGTTCTCTCTGCAATCAGATTTACCTCACCTGCCATGGACTCCGTATTAGAATTAATCAGCGCTGCATTATCCGACATTTCCTGCATGGTAGCGGAGAGCTCCTCCGTCAGAGCAGACACATCCGACACACTGTTGTTGGAGGTCATGACGCTGTCCCGCACCTCGTTGACCACCTCTTCCATTCTTCTGGAATTGCTGATGATAATTTTGAAAATATCCTGCAGTTTTCCCATGAATACGTTGATGCCGCTGCCGACTGCCGCCACCTCCTGATTAGAAAGGATGGAAACACGTCTTGTCAAATCGCCCTCACGTTTATCAATATCGTCGATAATCTCTGTAATCTCTTTCTGGGTCTTAGAAAGAGGCACAATCACCAGTTTTAATACGGCAAATACTGCCACCACTAACGAAATTACACTGACAGCAATGGTAACCATACTAATCACCAGCGAAGAATGATAAACAGCCGCCAGCTGTGCTTTTGCATTCTCTGAATTAGCATTAACAACCGTCTCGATTGCCGCAATATTTTCCTGCATTCCGCTGACATAATCTGAAATAGCCCCGTTTGCCAGCGCATAAGCTGCATCCTTATTGCTGTTGGCGCTGTAAGCCAGCACGTTCGCCATCTCATATTTCAAGCCTTCATAGTTGGTAAGAATCGCCTCATAATTGCTGCGGTCCTCGTCCGTCACATATTTCTCAAAATCCGCCAGACTGCCGTCTAAGGTCTCCTGCTGTGCCCTCACATCAGCCACCAGCTGAATCAGGCTGTCCAAATCCGTTGCCACGATATGGGATAAGCCCAGATTGTGAACGGTCAGCGTTTCTTTCTGAATTTCTCCCAATTCAGAAATACAGGTCATATATCCGTCTGCAATCTGCGTTGCATTGTCGTTGACACTCTTAATATTATTCACTGCTAAAAAGCAGGAAACAATGGACACAATTCCCAGAATAAACACCGGAATCAGAATAATCAATTTTGTACTGAAACGTCCCTGTTTTTTCATATTTCCTATGCTCCTCCTTTATCTTACTGGGCTGCTGAAGCCGAAATGCCCGCCGCTAACGTATCCATGATTTCCTGTAAATCCTGATTCGTCGGATTCCCAGCCGCCATGGTGTTTCCAAAGGTGCTGCAGGGAGACCAGTAAGCATTTCCTACCCTCTGAAGTTTTCCAAATTCAGACTGTGCAATGACTGCCTGAATCGCCGGCGACTGATTTACTGCGTCGGAAGCTGCCGCATTGATATTAGAAGGTCCCTGTCCCCGTTCTTCAACACGAAGTGTCTGATTTTCCTCATTTGTCAGCCAGTCCGCCAGTTTTGCCGCCCATTCCGGATATTTAGAATAAGCGTTGACGCCTAACATCTTATAGCCTTTGAAGGACGCCATCTGCACCTGCTGTCCCGCCACCGTATATGTGGGAAGCTTGACTGCGCCGTAGTTATCTCCCCAGGCTTCTTCGACAGCTACTGCATTCCACACGCCGCTGATGGCTGCCGCCACTGTACCGTCCTGTATATTGGAAATAAAGTCCGTATCCGCCTGTGCCACAAATGCCGGGTTTACGGTAATATTAAGAATCGCCTGTGCCACATCTACGCCCTTAATATCGCCCTCTGTGGCGTTCCAGTTACAATAGTTTGTTACGCCGTCATCATTAATGCCGAACTCCAATCCTGTATTTCCAAAGAACGTATAGAGATACCAGCCGGAGTTCAACTCCATGGAGAGGGTTTTCCCTGCCGCCTCCAATGCCGCTAACATCCCGTCCATGGTCTGGACATCCGCCTCGGAAAGGACTGATTTGTCATAATATAAAAAATAACCGTTGTCCGCTGTCATGGGATAGGCATATAAGGTATCGTTGATGGTCGCCGCCGTTACCGAATCCTCTAAATTGGCACTTTTTACCTCATCCGCATTCGGCACCGGATAAAGGGCGCCTGCCGCTACCATGGCGGAAAGCTGGTCATCCGCAAAGGGGAACACATCCGCTCCATTATGGATATCTCCCAGCAAATCGTCCTTGGTGCTGGCATCCGACCCCTCCGCCAATGTAATTTCAAACTCCGCCTGCCCTGCATATTTCTCTTTAAAGCTATCTATCATCTTATTCAGGGTATCAAAATTGTCCGGCTCTGACCACACGGTCAGCTCCACCACTCCACCGTCCGTATTCTCCTGGCTTCCCAGAGCTGCCGTTTCTGTAGAAGGCTCACTCCCCGGCACTACCGCTTCCATCCCATTGTCCTCACCTCCGGCTGACGCCTGATTATTGCCGCAGCCAGATAAAGCGGAACAACATACCGCCGTAAGCAGCATCCCTGCCACGATTCTCTTCTTCATCCTGATTCCTCCTTCGTCATTTACGACTATGTCATTTTATCTATATTTTACAATAATTTTACATAAATCGCAACATTTATACCATGAATGTATGAAAAATACATGCAAAATACATGGATAAAGTCATTTTTAACAGAAAAAAAGTTTTATTTGCACAAAAAAATCACTGCTTTTTCTCCTTCGGACAGCCCTCGCACCCGCCGCCGGAGCAGCCGATACACCTGCCGCTTTTCTTCTTTGTTATGAAATACACCACCGCTGCCAAGAGCCATACACCTACAAACACCAGCACCGCAATATCTGCAATCCCCATTTTTTCCTCCCTGTAACACAAAATCATCCTTTTTCACGCTCTCAGAATGTCCTATCTAATAGAACAAGCGCCGAAGCAGCCCGGCGCCTGTATCAAAGCTTATTATGTAATCTAACCCGGCAGGCATTCCCTGCCTTACGCCAGCACAAATTCTCTTATGAAATAAAAATTCCTCCGACACTGTATACCAGCCATGCCATCACCCATGCCACCACGCACTGCAGCAGCACAATCATAGCCGCCTTTGCACCGCTGCCCATTTCCCGTTTCACCGCTGCGATTGCCGCCACACAGGGAGTATAGAGCAGTGTAAAAACCAGAAAGCTGGCGGCGGAAAGTCCACTGAACATGGTTCCAAGCACCTGGCTTAAATCCGCCATTGCCGTTCCCGTTAATACGCTTAAGCTGCTGACCACCGCCTCCTTGGCAGTAAATCCGGTGATAAGCGCCGTGGACACCCTCCAGTCGGAAAAACCAAGCGGCGCAAAAATCGGGGCAATCCATTGTCCCACCAACGCTAAAAGGCTGTCGGCACTGTCGCTTACCACATTTAACCGGGTATCAAAGGTCTGCAAAAACCAGATGATAATGGTCGCCACAAAGATAACGGTAAAGGCTCTCTGGATAAAATCCTTCGCCTTCTCCCACATCAGCTGACACACGCTCTTTGCAGAGGGGAAGCGGTAATTCGGCAGCTCCATCACAAAGGGGATGGGTTTTCCCCGGAATGCCGTCCGGTTTAACACCGCCGCACACAAAATTCCCACTAAAATTCCCACCACATAGAGAACTATCATCACAAGCGCCTCTTTTCCCGGAAAAAAGGCTGCCGCAAACACAGAATAAATCGGTATTTTTGCAGAACAGCTCATAAACGGTGTGAGCATAATCGTCATTTTCCTGTCACGCTCAGAGGAAAGGGTTCTCGTCGCCATCACCGCCGGAACCGTACAGCCAAAGCCAATCAGCATCGGCACAAAGCTTCTGCCGGACAATCCGATTTTTCGCAGCGGCTTATCCATCACAAAGGCTACCCTTGCCATATAACCGGAATCCTCCAAAATAGATAAGAAGAAAAACAGCACTACGATAATCGGCAGGAAACTCAACACACTTCCCACTCCTGCAAATACGCCGTCAATCAGAAGGCTTTTTACCACCGGATTGATACCGTATGCCGTAAGCCCCCTGTCACAGACTGCGGTAAATGCATCAATACCCATGGCTAAAATATCGCTTAACGCCGCCCCTATCACGTTAAAGGTAAGGAAAAATATCAAAACCATAATAAGCAAAAACATCGGGATGGCAAGATATTTGTTGGTAAGTACATTGTCAATCTTCACACTTCGGATATGTTCCCTGCTCTCCTGACATTTCTTCACGGTTTTGGCGCAGACCTTCTCGATAAACTGATAACGCATGTCCGCCAACGCTGCATTCCGGTCAAGCCCTCTGTCTTTCTCCATTTCCTCAATGCTGTGCTCCATCATTTCCAGCTCATTCTGGGATAATTCCAGCCGCTCGATAATGTCCGTGTCATTTTCCACAATTTTCGTCGCCGCAAAACGGGGAGACATTCCTCTATTTACCGCATGATCCTCCACCTGATGGGAAACAGCATGAATACAGCGGTGCACAGGACCCTGCTCACAGAAATCCATCACCTTCGGATACTGTTTATTTTTTGCCACCGTTATGGCAGCCGTAATCAAATCCTCGATTCCCTCATCCTTTGCCGCACTGATAGGCACTACCGGAATCCCCAGTTCCTCCGACATTTTCTTAAAATCAATGGAGCCGCCGTTTCCCCGCACCTCATCCATCATATTTAAAGCTAACACCATAGGAATGTGCATTTCCAAAAGCTGCAGCGTCAGATAAAGATTCCTCTCAATATTGGTAGCGTCCACAATATTAATTATTCCGTCCGGCTTTTCATTCAAAATAAAGTCCCTGGTAACAATTTCCTCATTTGTGTAGGGTCTGATTGAATAAATTCCCGGCAAATCTACCACAGAACAGTTCTTGACAGACCTTATCTCCCCCACCTTCTGGTCCACCGTCACCCCAGGGAAATTTCCCACATGCTGATTCGCCCCGGTAAGCTGGTTAAACAGCGTCGTTTTTCCGCAATTCTGATTTCCTGCCAATGCAAATATCATAACGCGCCTCCCGCCTCTGCAGTTTCCTCCGCCGGGCTTATCTCAATTTTTTTCGCGTCCTCCATACGAATCGTCAGTTCATACCCCCGCAGTCTTATCTCAATGGGGTCCCCCATCGGCGCAATCTTCCTCACCGTCACCGCCGTCCCCGGAATCAGTCCCATATCCAGCAGCCTGCACCTTAACGCCCCTTCTCCGCCTACCGCAGTAATCATGGCAGTCTTTCCCACCGGTAATGCCTCTAATGTCATCTCTCGTCCCTCTTTTATTCATAGTCGTAAATTCGTTAAGCTCTCCCTTATTGAGAGTTATTCTCAACTAACTATTAATACTAATACCTAACTCCAATAAAGTCAATCCTTCCCAAACTAATTTCCTATTTTTTTACCCCCTCGCCACAAGCTTACGCAATAAGGTGCGGGCAGGTTCTTCAAAATTGGTATGACGCTGCAGGACAGCAGTTATTGTAAATAAAAAAAAAGAACGGCATGCAGAAGATGGTTTAAAACTCTCCCTGCTCTGAACGTGCCTTAAATGCTCTGGTAATAGGTGAACTGCTTGAATATGCAAAGTTGTGAGGAAAATATGCAAATGTGAGTAGATGCAGAGGTTGCTTTAGAATTATGAAAATGTTTGTAAAGAATGATGCTTATTTTGTGCCGCACTTTATTTTTGAATTATATTTTTCACACTCCAACTCCATTCTCTTAAAATCCAAACATTGTTTTCTGGCAGCAAAGTTCTCTCCCGTAATATATTTTTGATAAAGAACATTTGCTGTATTAGCTAAATCACTTATATGTTCGTTGCACCATTGTAATTCTTTGATAAGAAGTTCCTTCTTCTTTTTTGTGTCCAGATTATCATGTTTACGAATTTGAGTATCAATTCGTTGTATCTGTGCATTTTCAACAGGTATCATAAGGTTAAAATTTAAAACTCCTATCAAAGCTCCATTATGTATAATTTTCTTAAAATCTATTTTATCACGCATTTTTTCGTGCTTTTTCTTAGGTTTTGACAACGGTACACAATATTTATGTTTATTGCATATAATAATTATCCCAAGAAAAGGTCGTTCATGTTTCCCTATCTGTGGCGATACCGAAAAAATTCTATCATCAATATTATGCAAATTTCTGATATACTTCATGTCTATTCGATAAACCTCTAATGGTAACTGCGTCATAAAATTCTCCTGTAAAATATTTCAAGGACTATGTCGACATAGTCCTTGAATGTAGTGTCACCTCAGCGACACTAACGCTTTTTGAACGTCCACTTGTTGGCAGGACTCTCCTTTAATAGTATTCTACCAAATAAATGTATTTTGTCAATGACTTTTCGGAAACATTTGCATACCTAATGATGTTAAAATGCTGTTACTATTGCTCCGTCAATAACCGCTTTCACAAACAAACCGAAGATAAAGAGAACAATGCCAAAAACAAGAATATTTGATACAAACGACACAAAGGGCGAAGCTGTCCTGACTTTGGATTCTAGCGCAGGATTTTTCTTTACCATTTCCTGCACTTCATCGGGATAGGAAGCGTAGCTTTTGATATTCTTATCATCGCTCCCTGTATTCAAATAGCATATATTTATCTTACCCTTGCCATATAATACTCATCCAAATACTTTCCATCTACATAAACCGATTTTCGCTTAATGCCCTCTATCTCAAAGCCGCTATTTGTGTATAGGTGTTTTGCAGCTTCATTCTCACAAATTACAGTCAACTCTAAACGGACAACTTTATTTTCTTCAGCCCAAACATTCAATCTCTTAAAAAACTCTGTTCCAATTCCTTTACCACGATAATCTGTTAAGATACCAACAACGATATATGCAGAATGAGCAATACGTTTCAAGCCCCCTTTTTGTGCTGATATGTATCCTATAAGCTTATTATCTGTTTCGGCAACGAGAAGGAAGTCTTCTCCTTCCACGGAATTTCGTATTAAAGACTCAATTCTAGGGAGATTCTTTGTTCTTTCGCCTGGTTCGTATAACATATACTTTGTTTCATAATCCAATTGATTCATCAAACACCAAAATTGTTCCGCTTCATTCACGGATAGTTTCCTATACTTCATTTTCATATCCTCACAACCTCCGATTTTTTCGCTCTGTTTCACACCCCATTATAGCACCATAGACACCAAACTTCTATCTCTTTCCCCGAATTCTCACATATTCCTTCCCCCACACAATCCTACCCCAATGCAGCCTCCCAAAACTTTACCATAAAGCTCCAGCCAAAATTTTTTCTATATAGAATCAAACAAAGTCAGCCTCCCAAAACTTTACCATAAGGATTCATCCAAAATTTTTTATACAGAATCAAACAAAAGCAGCGTTCCCCCCAACTTTGCCATAAGGATTCGGGTGGCAAAAGGGGCATCGAAAGCTGATATCGGCAGACGGCACAAAAAAGGCTCTGGATTTGTGACTATGGGAGGAGATTAGATGTTCTTAGAAAACTGCCCGGCTCCCAGTAACGCCCAGCCACGGACGGCTGGGCGAGGTTCAACGGCGCCAGGACGGCGCCTTTTGAACCGCTTACGTCCCGCCCCCGCAAACCTCCCTGCAGTTTTCTTAGAACATCTTATCTCCGTACATCGGAACAAATCCAGAGCCTTCTTTGTTCCGTCTGCCTCCATCACCTTCCCCTGCCCCCCTTTGCCACCCGAATCCGCCCCAAAAATATTTCAATGACTATGTTGAATTTTGTCAATGACTTTTCGGAAACATTTGTGTCTGTAAAGCGCACCCTTTTAGAATTTCTCCACCACAACATATCAATGATAAGAAACTCAAAAGCATTAAGGCACTCCCCCAAAATCAATAGATTTATAAAATCAGCCTGAAATCCATCCTCTTTCACAAACAAGCCGAAGATAAAGAGGACAATGCCAAAAACAAGAATATTTGATACAAACGACACAAAGGGCGAAGCTGTCCCGACTTTGGATTTTAACGCAGGATTTTTCTTTACCATTTCCTGCACTTCATCGGGATAGGAAGCGTAGCCTTTGATATTTTATCATCGCTCCCTGTATTCAAATAGCATATTCCCCAAAATAAAACACATAAACTGACTAATTCCACTATCAGCATATTTTTTTACCAATCCCTTTTTCCTTCTTCCAGCCGCTCCAATACAAATGATTCCATACTATCAGACACAGGATATACTTTCAAATTATCTAATCCCCAGCTGACAATCTCACCCGTTTCATTGTTCAAACAATACGCCAGCTCGCCATCGCCTTCAATGACAATATATTTCTTTTCCAGACCATTTTTTCTAAAGCGAAGTGTATCTTCAACAAATCGAGAATGTCCATCGCGACCACACGCCGCAATCTCCACACCATATCCAATCAGAACTCCATATTTCCGTATAAATATCTTTACTTCTTCTCTAAATGCAATGCTCAACTGCTCTTCTAGTTCAGACACTTTATCGTCTGTCCATCCACCAGTAACAAGAACTTCCTCTGGATTCTCTGCTATAAACTTATCCAAATCTTCAAACATCATATCCACCTCAACAACTCCCGATTGAGCAAACATATAATTTAAGGGTTCTATTACCTGTTATAATTTATTATTAAATTCTTAGCAAACCCTTATAAATACTAACTTTTCTGCATGTGCGCTTTCCCTTATGTGTTCCCTTGTGTTATATTGTTTCACACGGATTTACGAATCCTCATAAGGGCAAAAACAAGGGAAGCAAAATCACATAACACATTATAACACAATATAAATGGACTGTGTGAACTGATTGAAATGCTTTTAAATTTTACAGAAAAGAGGATTGATTGAATGAATATCATATATGCAGAATACAACATTTATCATAACAGCATTGATATATACACTTACGCCGGATATATCCTGCGGATTGACTGTGCAAAAGCAGAAGAAGGATTAAAGACTACCCCTAATTCAGAGTGTGCATTAAATGCCCTTGCCATAGACACCCCTGTTAAGTATGCACGTCTATATCTGGACGGAACTATGCAAATATGGATAGATGCAGAGGACAGTTTGGAATTGTGGTAACTATACAGGCGGATTGCTAAAAATTAGCAGTCCGCCTTAAATAATCAATAAAAATACAAGTGGAATATTAGAGATATGTGTGGTAAAATAGAGAGCAAAATTTGAAGTTTCGTAAGAGTAAGGAAGTAAATAGTATGGGTATATACAAGTCAGATAAAGGTAAAGAAGCAATTTTATCTTTATATGAAAGACAGTTGGAAAGATTAGATGAAAAATATGAAGAAATATATATTGATACTGCGTTTGGGAAAACACATCTAATTGAAACGGGCAATTTTACAGGTGTTCCGTTGCTTGTTTTTCATGGCGGAAATGCTACTACAGCATACAATTTATTGGCATGTGATTTCTTGATGAAGGATTTTCATATTTATGCGGTTGATACTATCGGACATCCTGGAAAAAGTGCAGAAGTTAGTTTGTCGCCTAATAATTATGATTATGGGAAATGGGTAACTGAGATAATTGAAACACTTGGTTATGAGAAAATTTCTTGCTTTGGGGGGTCATTTGGTGCGGGAATAATTGCTAAAACAATGTGTGTTGCTCCTCATAAGATGGAAAAAGTTGTATTGTATGTTCCTTCTGGAATAAGTAATGCTCCTTCGATTAAGAGTATGAGTATGATGATTCCGATGATGATGTATTGGATTACACACAGAGATAAATGGTTAAGAAAATGTATGTTGCCTATGGCAGTTGTAGAAGAAAATATTACTGACGATATTTATGAAACGGCAAAATTGAGTATTGATTTTTCAAAAGTAAAGACTGGAATGCCAAGCAATGTGAATGAGGAAGATATGAAAAAATGTAAGGCTCCGACATTGGTTATGGCGGCTGAAAAGGATTGTTTGTTCCCTGCCAAACAAGTTATACCCAGAGCAGAGAAAATAATAGATAATTGTACAACATATTTACTGAAAGCGAGAGGACATATGCATTTTTTGACAGAGGATGAAAAGAAAATGATAGTAGATTTTTTGGTATAAAAGAGAGATAACTTTCAGGCTTGTGGAAAGTCTGAAAGCATGCATGAATTTGAAGTTTATAGCGACTAATAAGCTATAGATAATTGTTTTAAGAAGGTGAAACATGATTAAAACAAATGTGAAAGACAATGGATTTGAAGGAATCCTACTTTTAGGGAACGGACGTAAAGATAAAGTTGTAATTGTTATGTCAGGTTCTAATGGTGGAATGAAGCTTACAAAACAAACGGCAGAATTTTATCATGAAAATGGTATACCTGCTTTGGCACTGGCATTGTTTGCAACAAAGGGAACACAATCTTATTTGGACAAAGTACCAGTGGAATATGTAGAATGTGCAATTAATTGGCTTAAGGAGCAAGGATACAAAAGGATAGGTATAGATGGGATGTCAAAAGGTAGTGAGATGGCACTTGTCGCAGCATCGCTATTTTCAGATTTATCATGTGTTATAGTTAGAGTACCGTCATACTTCGTGAGTGAAGGGCTTGTCGGAAATGGAAAGAATAAAGCTCCTTCTGGCACATCTTGTTGGAGTTACAAAGGCAAGGAACTTGCGTATGCTCCTTACAAGACTAGAAAATTTAGTATATTAAAAATGTTTATAAAAGAAAAAGAAATGCATATTATTACGTTTAATAGAGATAAAGATGTAATTCCTGACAGTATTATCCCGATTGAGAAGATTAAAGCACCGATATTAATATTATCATCAAAGAATGATTCTGTATGGCCCTCATATGAAAGTGGAATTTATATTGAAGATAGACTTACAGAAATTGATTATCCCTATGAGCATAAACATGTTGCATATGAAAATATGAGCCATGCGTTATTAACTCATCTGCCAATAATATATAAACTGGCGTTTAAGTCCGAAAGGGAGAATGAAAAATCCTGTACCATTGATAGAAATAACATGAAAAAGGAATTACTGGATTGGGTCAACCGCATATGGAAATAGTATAGATGAAATAATGTTTGTCAGAGTAAAAACAGGTGATTATTTGAATTTGACGGTGTGATTACACAGAAATCTCTTTTGTATGTTTGAGGTCGGATGGACGTCTGGAACTTCCAAGCACGGTAGAAAACGCTTGCAGGAGTGCCAGTCGGCGAGTGCCTGAGTTGGAAGGCTTCCACTTCCACACTTTAAGGCACACCTACACCACCAATCTTCTGACAAGCAGGGCACAGCCAAAGGATGTGCAGGAACTGCTAGGTCATTCCGATGTGCGTACCACGATGAATGTTTACGCCCACGCCACAAGGGAAGCCAAAAGAATTTCCGCAAGGCTTCTGGATAAGGTTGCTGGACAATAAACAATAATTTCCCTTGTAAGTTACCCATAAGGGCAAAAACAAGGGAAAATACATACAGTTTCATAGTTTAAGGCTCTATAAGCCTTGTAAAATAAGGAAAGTTAGTTAGTGAATTAAATAAATTCCGATTTTTTCGCTCTGTTTTACACTCCATTATAGCACCACAGACACCAACCTTCTATCTCTTTCCCAAAATTCTCATGTATTCCTCCCCCACACAACCATTCTCCCAAGTCAGCCTCCCAAAACTTTGCCATAAAGCTCCAGCCAAAATTTTTCCTATATAGAATCAAACAAAGGTAACGTCCCAAAACTTTGCCATAAGGATTCGGGTGGCAAAAGGGGCATCGAAAGCTGATATCGGCAGACGGCACAAAGAAGGCTCTGGATTTGTGACTATGGGAGGAGATTAGATGTTCTTAGAAAACTGCCCATCTCCCAGTAACGCCCAGCCACGGACGGCTGGGCGAGGTTCAACGGCGCCAGGACGGCGCCTTTTTGAACCGCTTACGTCCCGCCCCCGCAAACCTCCCTGCAGTTTTCTTAGAACATCTTATCTCCGTACATCGGAACAAATCCAGAGCCTTCTTTGTGCCGTCTGCCTCCCATCACCTTCCCCCGCCCCCTTTTGCCACCCGAATCCGCCCCTCCAAAAACAAAACAGGCAGCAAACCCTCTTGGTCTGCTGCCCCTTATTTCAATAATTACTTCCTAGAATTTTTAAGGAAATCCGGTATCTTAATATCCACCTGCTGCACCGAACTCTCCGGCTGTCTCGGCTTCTGAATTCCGGAAAATGACGGCGTCTGTGCCTGCTGCTGCGGCTGTCCCATAGTTCCAAACCCGGTTGCCGTAGTAGGCGCAGATCTGCCATATGCGCTTCCGGTTCCCACCGGTCTTGTCACAGTACTTGCACTCTGGTACTGCATCTTCGGCATAATCTTGCCCGGCTGGGAAGCCTGTCCGCTGTTCTCAAGCCCTGTGGCGATAACCGTGATGGTCGCCTCGTCCGTCATGGACTCATCATATTTTGCACCGAAGATAATATTTGCATTGTCTCCGGCTAAATCCTGTACATAGCTTGCCGCATCGTTGGCATCCATCAAAGAAATATCACCGGAAATATTGATGATAACATGGGACGCTCCATTGATGGTAGTCTCAAGCAGCGGGCTGGCAACGGCAAGCTTTACTGCCTCGATTGCCTTGTCATCTCCCTTGGCTGCACCGATACCGATATGCGCCATGCCCTTGTCTTTCATGACGGTACATACGTCGGCAAAATCTAAGTTAATCAATGCAGGTAAGTTAATCAGGTCGGTAATTCCCTGTACTGCCTGCTGCAATACCTCGTCCGCTTTCTTTAAGGCATCCGGCATGGTAGTCCGTCTGTCTACAATCTCAAGCAGCTTGTCATTCGGAATCACAATCAGAGTATCCACGCTGTCCTTTAAACGCTCGATTCCGGAAAGCGCGTTTAACATACGCTGCTTTGCCTCAAATTTGAAAGGCTTTGTCACAACGCCTACGGTAAGAATCCCCTGTTCCTTGGCAATCTTTGCAACAACCGGAGCAGCTCCTGTTCCGGTACCGCCGCCCATACCACAGGTGACAAATACCATATCAGCTCCTTTTACCGCCGCAGAAAGCTCTTCCATACTTTCTTCTGCTGCCTTCTCACCAATCTCCGGCTGTGCTCCTGCTCCAAGTCCCTTGGTCAGCTTCTCGCCAATCTGAATCAGTGTCGGCGCCTTACAAAGGGTCAATGCCTGCTTATCGGTATTGATTCCGATAAACTCAACGCCTCCGATATTCTCGTCAATCATTCTATTTACAGCATTATTACCAGCTCCTCCTACACCGATGACGATTATTTTTGCACTGGTATCTGCTTCTGTTGTCATAATTTCCAGCAAGGTAGTTCCTCCTTCATTCTCTCCCTAAATTTCTTCCCGTTCCGCACCAGTCTGCGGCTGATACCTATGTATAATCTATAACTGAAACGAGTATTTTCCAAAATTGTAATCTTTTGATACCCATTTTCCCCCATTACAAACTCATATACACTATAATATAATTTTTCTTTCAATTAATCAACTAATTTTTTGAAAATTTTTTATAAATCTGACCTGTCAAAAACAATATCTGTTGTATCCGGTGTCCAGGTGTCTAAATGTAGTGTTCCTGAAAGACCGGAAAGCTGCGGCAAAATAGCGGATAAGCGCACGACTTTCTGGGAAAGGTAATCATCAGCGCCCACCACAACCTCAATCGTCCCATAAGTCAGCACAGGATTTTCCGCACTGTCATAATGAATATTTTCCGGCGAAAGGTCATATTTTTTCAACATCTGGGTCAGGGACAGCAGACGGTTTAAAATCGCTTCGTTTTCTAACGGAAGTTTTTCATACAGCACCACCGTATCACAGGAAATCCCCGTAATCTTCGGCACCCCCTCGATAACGTCCGAGGAAGTCTCCACCACGAAGCCGTCCTTATCAAAATACGCGTACTGCCCTAAGGTGTCGATATAAAAACTGCCCAAAATCCCTTTTTCATAGACGGAAATCCGCACCGTATGCGGGTTATCCAGGGAAATCTCCATGGTGTCCACAAAGGGCACATCCCCCACCTCAAGGAAGCGGTATTTCAAATCCACATACAGGGAATTCCAGGAGTATTCATCATTTAACACCATATTCTGTATCTGTTCCGAAGAATAAAGCTCATTGCCCTCCACCACCACATGCTCTACCGTAAACACGTTAATCACCACAAATGCGCCGATGGCAAGGATAAGCAGCAACGTCAAAAATACCAGCAAGCCGATTTTTCTGCGTTTTTTTCTTCGTCTCTGTTCTCTAATCATAATCAGGTAACCTCTAATTTAATTCCCCGGGACACGGAAAGCGCCAGGCCCATCTCCGCAAGCAGGATGGATATGGAGGTTCCTCCGTAACTGATAAACGGAAGGGAAACTCCGGTATTTGGTATGGTATTCGTCACAACCGCAATATTAAGCAGTACCTGAATGGCAATATGTGCCAGAATACCTACCACAATCAACGCTCCGTATAAATCTGCCGCATTGTTGGCAATCACCACAAGCCGCCAGATAATCAGCAGATACAGCAGGATGAGACAGACTGCCCCAAACAGTCCCAATTCCTCACAGATAACCGAAAAAATCATATCGTTCTGCGCCTCAGGAATAAATCCCAGCTTCTGCATACTTTCTCCTAAGCCTTTTCCGAACAAACCGCCGGAGCCAATGGCATACAGCCCCTGCAGGGTCTGATACCCCTTTTCGTGCTGCTCCGGATTTAACCAGACGTCAATACGCTCCATTCGGTAAGGCGCCAGCGCAATAAAAATCACGCCCACTGCCAACACCGCCGCTGCCATCAGCACAAAGTGGGAATACTTCGGACTTGCCACAAAAAGCATACAGACTGCAATTCCCAGGATAATAATCGCTGTACTTAAGTTATTATATGCAACCACACCCACCACGGGCATCACAATCAGCATGATTTTCACCAGGCTTTTAAACTCTCCCATCCGCTTCGGCGTCTTATAGATAATGGTAGCCAGAAACAGAATCACGCCGATTTTCGCCAACTCGGAGGGCTGGAACTGCACCGGACCGATTTTCAGCCATCTCGCCTGTCCCTTTGCCTCTGTTCCCACAAAGATAACTGCAGTACAAAGCCCTAATGCCCCCAGATAGGCAAGTGTGGAAAACTGTATCCATATCTGGTACGGGATTCTGGACACCACAATCATTGCAGCTAAGCCCAGCGCACTAGCATACATCTGCCTGCGCACATAATATGCCGCATCATCAAACCGGGTGGAGCCGTAATAGGAGCTGGTGCTGTACAGCATAATAAGTCCAAAACAAAGCAGGAAAATAATCAAAAACAGCAGGCTGTAGTCAAAATATCGTATGGTCTTTTCCTTTTTCTCTTTTTCCGGTCTTTTTGCCACGTTACAACCTCATTTCCAAGACATTAAAATCACTGCAGGTTTCTGACGTACTCTTTAAAAATACGTCCCCGTTCCTCATAATTTTTAAACATGCCCCAGCTTGCACATGCCGGGGACAAAAGCACTGCCTCCCCGCTCTTCGCATTTTCATGGCAGACGTCAATCGCCTCTTCTAAGCTGTCACAGAGCACTACCTCCAAAAAGCCATGGGCTTTTGCACATTCTGCAATCTTCTCCCTCGTCTGTCCAATCAGTACCAGCTTTTTCACTTTGCCGTCAAAGCTCTCAATCCACTCGTCATACTCCGACTGCTTATCATAGCCTCCGCCAATCAGATAAGTGGGACGGTTCATCGCCTGAATGCCCTTAATTGCCGCATCCGGGTTTGTTCCCTTAGAATCGTTGTAATAACGGACGCCGTCTATCTCTGTCACATACTCAATCCGGTGCTCTACCGCCTGAAAGACCTTTAACGTCTCCCTGATGTTCTCCATGGGAACTCCCATGGAAAGGGCAATTCCTGTCGCCGCCATGACGTTCTCATAGTTGTGGACTCCCAGAATATTCAGCTCGTTCACGTCAATGACCTTTTCCGCCCTGCCGCTTACAGAATAGTAAATGCTTTCGCCCTCTAAATAAAGCCCTGTATCCAGCCTTCTGGCGCTGCTGAAAAACAATGCCTTACAGCCCGCCTCTGCACCAAAGGCACGCAGGACAGTATCTTCATAATTTAAAACGCACACCTCGTCCTCACTCTGATTCTTTGTAATGCTCTCCTTCGTCTGAATGTAGCATTCCATGGTGTGATGGCGGTTCAGATGGTCGGGGGTGATATTTAAAATCGCCGAAACCTTCGGATGGAACTCATGAATCGTCTCTAACTGGAAGCTGCTGATTTCCGCTACGGTCACCGTCTCCTCCGTGGTGTCTGCGGCAACGGAGGTATAGGGGATACCGATATTTCCCACTACCTTTACATCATTGAAGAAATTCGCCATAATCTCTCCGGTCAGCGCCGTGGTGGTAGTTTTTCCATTGGTGCCTGTGATGGCGGCAATAGAGCCTTTGGCAAAATAATATGCCAGCTCAATCTCGCCCCAGATGGGAATGTTTTTCTCCCGTATCTGTTCCACCATGGGAATATCCGTAGGCACGCCGGGACTGAGCACCGCCAAAGCCACCTGCTCTAAAGCTCCGCCTTTTAACTCTCCAAGGATAATCTCTGCATCGGAAAACACCGGGGCTTTTTTCTTCAGCGCTTCTATATCCAGCTCTTTGTTCCCGTCAAACAGGATAATCTCATTTCCTTTTTTCTTTAAAAGCTCCGCCGCCGCCACGCCGCTGATTCCAGAGCCGACAACCAGAACTTTTTTTCCGGTTAAATCTAATTTATTATCCAACTTTCTCACACCTTTCCCAAATTGTTATTCGTGATTTCATCACTCAATCTTTTCGCCGCTCACCAATCATGCAGACATGCTGGCTCTCCTGCGCTCATTATATCGTGAGCACAGCTCACTCAATAATTTCGCCGTTCGCCAATCATGTAAACATGTTGGCTCACTTGCGCTCATTATATCATGTGCAAAACCAGCGCCCCTATCAGATTGCAAGCAGAGCAATCATACATAAAATTGCCGTGGTAATGGAAAACACTGCCACTACCCTTGTCTCAGACCAGCCGCCCAATTCAAAATGATGATGGATGGGCGCCATACGGAAAATGCGTTTGCCTCCGGTCTTTTTAAAATAAGTCACCTGGATGATAACAGAGAGTACCTCTACCAGATAAATCAGTCCCACAATCAGAATAAACAGCGGCATCTGCATCATGTAGGCGGTGGAAACCACGAAGCCTCCCAGCGCCAGGGAACCCGTGTCCCCCATAAATACGCTTGCCGGATATACATTAAACAGCAAAAAGCCCAGCAGCGCCCCCACCACGGCGCAGGTTATCGGCGCAATTCCTGCATTGCTGCCCACTGCCACCACGGAGAAAAAGGTTGCCACCATAATCGTCACGCTTGACGCCAGACCATCCAGACCATCTGTAAAATTCGTACCGTTGACCGTTCCCACCACTGCAATAAACAGCACCGGAACCGCAAGCCAGCCGATATCCAGATATTTTCCCCCGGAAAAAGGAATCAGCATGGTGAGGGATACGCCGGAATAGCGCACCATGTACACGGCAAACACTGCCGTCACTATAATCTGCAAAATCATCTTCTGCCATGCCAGCAGCCCGTCAGAGCGCCGCAATACTACCTTTAAATAATCATCCAAAAAGCCGATAACGCCAAATGCCACCGTCATAAACAGAATGGGAACAATCTTCGGATAATCCTTCACATAAAAGACGGAAGTAATCACGATTGCCGCCAGTATCATAATACCGCCCATGGTAGGGGTTCCGTTTTTCTTCAAATGGGACTCTAACTCTTTCCGCTCTGTCTGTCCCACCTTTAACCTTCTGAGGAAGGGAATCACAATAGGACCTAACACAGCGCTGATTGCAAATGCAATAATTACCGGAACTACAATTTCATATGCCATAATTAAACACCTCATGTACTTTTTCTGATTCCTCTAGTATACGTTATTTTTTAGGATTTATCAAGGTAAGGTAAAATGTTTTCCATAATTTCTTTTACCATGGGCGCTGCAATCTGCCCTCCGTAATAAATGCCCTTTGGATTGTTAATAATGAAGAGAACCAGCACCTGCGGGTCGTCTGCCGGAGCAAAGCCTAAGAAGGAAGAAATATATTTGTGCTCGCTTCTCGGAAGGGTCTGGGAGGTTGCCGTCTTTCCGCCGATTTTGTAACCCTCGATTTTCGCTTTCTGCCCGCCTCCGTCCGACACCACCCGCTCTAACAGATAGCGCATTGTCTCTGACGTTTCCTCCTTACAGATACCTTTCACCGTATCATACTGCAGCGTCTCCACCAGATTTCCATCGTCGTCCCTGATTTCCACACCGAAATGGGGTGTAATTCGGTTCCCCCCATTTATAATAGAAGAAACTGTTGTCACTAACTGCATGGGCGTAATCTGAAAGGACTGCCCGAAGGACACTGTCGCTAACTCCACCGGACCTACATTCTCCTTTTTGTGCATGATGGTCGCCGCCTCTCCCGGCAAATCCACATTGGTTTTCGACAGCAGCCCGAACTGCTTGAAATATTTGTAAAAATTATCCACCCCAAGCCGCTCTCCAAGCTCAATGAACACCGGGTTGCAGGAATTCATGATTCCTGTCTCAAAGGTTTCCGCACCGTGTCCGGTGGTTTTCGCACAGCGGATTCTCCTGTCCTCCACCATTTTATAGCCGGGGCAGAAGAAGTTATCTGTCAGGGAAACCACGCCTTCCTCTAATGCCGCCGAAGCAGTGATAATCTTAAAGGTCGAACCCGGCTCATAGGTATCACTGATGCACTGGTTTCTCCACATCTGGTTCAGAAGGTTCTGCTTTTCCTCCGCCGTCACTTTCCCTGTCAGCTCATAATTTAAGGTAAAAGGGTCATTCAGATTAAACTCCGGGTAATTTACCATCGCCATCAGTTCCCCGTTTTTCGGGTTCATCACGATGACGGAGACATAATCCGCCTCCTTTTTGATATATGCCTTTTCCGCCGCCTGTTCGCAGTATTTCTGGATATTATAGTCCATGGAAATATGGAGATTGTAACCGTTCACCGGCTCTAAACGGGTCTCCCCGGCATTTTCAATCTCAATGCCCTTGGCGTCTGTCAGAGTCAGTATTTTTCCGCTGGTTCCCTGCAGATAATCGTCATATTTTACCTCAAGTCCTAAAATTCCCTGGTTATCGCCTCCTGTAAAGCCTAATACTTTTGAGGCAAGGTCGTCATAGGGATAATATCTTTTGTAATCTTCGTCCACCTTAATGCCGGAAAGCCCGTAGGCGCGGATACGGTCTCCCGTCTCCTTATCCACATTGGTTTTCACCCGCTCGATGGAGCTGACCTTTTCCACCCGCTTACGCACCGTTTCCTCCGACAGCCCCAGCTCCTTCACCAGCGCGTCAATCACCGCCTCCGGCTCCTTTATCTGGCTGTGGATGACCGATATGGTACAGACGGATTTATTGGTGGCAAGCACCGTGCCCGTGGCGTCAATGATTTTCCCCCGCGCCGCCTTGATGTCTCTCTCCCTCTCATGCAGGTTCTCAGCCTTCTGCCCGTAGTATTCGGAACAGAACACCATCAGATACACCAGCCTGCCGATAAGGAACATCACCACGAAGAAAATAACCACGAACATCACCATGATTTTTTTCCGGTTATATGTTTTGTTCCTGCAAAACGGAATTTCCTGCCGCATAAAAAACCCCACAAAAGTTTTCATACTATCTTATTCTAACTTTTGTGAGGTTATACCATTTGCTCCGCACAAGGTATTCGCCTTTGGCAATCACTCGCACTTTTGTGCTGTACTGCTGCAAAGCTTCATGCACTTATTCATTTGGTGTATCTGCCGGAGTGTCGGTTGTTTCTCCGCCGCTGTTATCCTCCGGCGTATTGCCCGACGCATCCTGTGTCGGTTCTGCCGTCTCTCCGCCGCTGTTATCCTCCGGCGTATTTGCCGGCGTATCACCTGGCGCATCCTGCGGTGTGTCCTGCGTTGGTTCTGCCGTCTCTCCGCTGCCATTATCCTGTGGCGTGTCGGTTGTCTCTCCGCCTCCGTTATCTACTGTCTCTCCGCCGCTGCCGTCATCCGGTCCCGGGTCGATATTGTCCGTCGCCACGCCGTTCTCGCTGTTTTCCGGCAAATCGTCTGTAGTATCCGGCACGTCGAGGCTTTCTTCTATCGGCGTATTGGCAATATCCGACGCTGCGGTCTGCCCCGCCTCTTCTCCCTTAATATCCCAGCCGTCATGAATGCCTGTGGTCTCTTCGTCACGGTAAATATTCATATAAGGAAGCACTTCCTCTAATATCTCCCGGACAATATTCTGAGCAAAAGTACTATGATACTGTTCCTCCACATTCGGCTCGTCCACCACGCAGTAAATCATCAGCTGTGGGTCCTCCACCGGAGCGAAGCCGATAAAGGAAACCAGGTAATTGACGCCGTCACGTCCCGCTTTCTGGGCGGTTCCTGTCTTTCCTCCCATGGAATAGCCGTCAACCTTCGCTGTGGTTCCCGTCGCCGAAGCATCCCCTCCAACGGTAGAATACATATACTGCTTTAAGATTTCACAGGTGGATTTTGACACCGTCTCCCGCAGCAATGTGGGGGCAATATCTTCAATCACATTGCCGTTCTCGTCTGTAATGCGTTTTACCACCCTGGGCTGATAAAGATATCCTCCGTTAATCAGGGAGCAATAGGCGCTGCCTAACTGTATCATCGTGGTATTGAAATTCTGCCCAAACACATTGGTTGCCAAATCCACCGGACCCATATCATTCACATTGTAAATCAGAGTATCCGTCCGCGCTTCTCCCGGCAAATCAATGTTCGTCCGCTGTCCAAAGCCGAATATCTGCTGGTATTTGCAGAAATTCTCTTTTCCGATTTTGTAGGACATCTGCATCAGAGCGTCATTGCAGGAATACATCAGCGTCTGCTCTAAGGTTTCCATGTTATGTCCCATACGGCTGACACAGTGAATGGTATGTCCGCCGATTTCCTCATATCCGTCACAGTAATAGGTATCTGTGGTGGCTATTGTCCCCGTCTCAAGCCCCGCCGCCACCGTAAAGGGCTTTGCCGTGGAGCCCGGCTCATAGGTATGGGTGACGCAGAAATTCTGCCAGAGCTTATTTAACGCCTCTAATTTGGCGTCCTCGTCCATGGCGTCTAACTGCTCTTCCGTGTAGTACGCCGACAAATCCCTGGGATTCGAGGCATCATAGTTAGGGTAATTTGCCATGGCAAGCACATCCCCGTTATTCGGGTCCATAATCAGGACACCGATATGGGTTGCCCCCGCATCCCCCTCTCTGTAATTTCCCGTATACGCCTCATTAAACTCCGCAATCTTTTTTTCCACCACCGACTGGATATTGGCGTCTAAGGTGGTAACTAAGGTATTCCCGTTTTTCGCCGCCTTGATGGTCTGCTCGAAATTGTTATCCGTATTCAGATAACCGTATTCCCTGCCGTCCACTCCGTTCAAAACATCATTGTAATGCTGTTCTAATCCGTTAATGCCGAGGTTTCCCGATGTGGTAAAGCCCACCACTGCGCTTGCCAGCTCCCCATAGGGGTACTGCCTCTCATATTCCTTTTCGAACCAGACGCCTTTGATGTTGGGATTTATCTTTTTATCCTTTTCATCCACCGCCTCCTGCATTTCCACAAAGGGCTGGATTTCCTCATAAGAAGCCTTTTTCTTTAATACAATATAACGGCTGTCCTGATTATTCTGGGCATAGCCGTAAAGCTCTTCACTGGTAAGCTCCGGGAAACACTGGGTCAGCGCCTCAATAGTGGGCGCAATATAGTCCTCTTTGCTGGTCATCACATAACAGTCTAACACCACATTATAGACAGCGATGCTTGTGGCAAGCACCGTTCCCTTGGAATCCACAATGTCGCCTCTTTGATAGGGAATGGTCTGGCTGTCGTACTCCTGCTGGGAAAGTACAATTTTCTCATACTTTTCGCCGCTGGTATGTTCAATGTACATCAGCCTTACAATCAGCCCCACTAATAAAAGCGCAATACATCCAAACATTACAATCAGTTTTTTCTGCATGCGCCTCGGAAATTTTAACCACGGTTTTCTTCTTCTTTTTCTCTTTGTTGCCATGAACTACTCCTGTACCTCTACTTGCTAGGAATCTCTCCAAACTGATTCATATAGTCATCCTCCCCGACAGAATAATAAATAATCTGTGCTTCCTTGGCGTAAGTCATTCCTAACTCCGTCATCGCCCGTTCTCTTACACTGTCTAAATCAACAGAATTGCTGATACGCTTAAATGCCTCGTCATTTTCCGCCTTTAAATCAGAAATCTGGCTTTCTAAGGAGGCAATATTTTTCATTCTCGCTGTAACGGAGGATTGTACCTTAATGTAAGAGCCTGCAAAGACGCCGAACACTACCACCGCCATGGTAAGAAACGCCACATAGCTTCTGCTCATTCTGAGGGCACGTTCCTGATTGCGCCTTGCAGCACGCTTTCTTCTGCGGAGCTCCTCCTGTTTTTCTCTCTCAATCCGCTCCCTCTGCTGTCTTCTGTAATCGGGAGCCGCCTCCATTCTGCGGACGGTATTGCCATCCACATAATATTGATTTTCTGTTCTGGTCCTTCCTGCTGTCTGATTTTTCATAATTTTTCCTCTTTTCTATCTCTCAATTCCGCTTTCCTGCTCATCAGCCTTTTTCAAACACCCGCAATTTTGCACTTTTCGACCTGGAGTTTTCCTCCAACTCTTTCTCTGAGGGCAAAATCGGTTTTCTGGTAATCACCTTTCCCTTGGAAACCTTGCCGCACACACATACCGGAAAATCACTCGGACAGGTGCATGGGTTTTCGTTCCGTTTAAAATTTACTTTCACAATCCGGTCCTCTAAGGAGTGGAACGTAATAATACAAAGCCTTCCGCCCGGATTCAGCAAATCTATCATATCATCTAATGTATCCTGCAGTACTTCTAATTCTCTGTTCAGCTCAATACGGATTGCCTGAAAGGTTCTCTTTGCGGGATGTCCCCCGGTTGCCTGCACCTTCATGGGAATGGACGCCCGGATAATCTCCGTCAGCTCCCCCGCTGTCTCTATGGGTTTCTTCGCCCGCTCCATCACAATATGCTTTGCAATGTTCTTCGCGAATTTATCCTCCCCGTAATCCCGAATAATCCGGTACAATTCCATCTCACTGTATTCATTAACGATATCCTTCGCCGTCACAGAAGTCCTGTCGTCCATACGCATGTCTAAGGGTGCATCCGGCTCCCGGTAGGTAAAGCCCCTCTCCGGCGTATCTAATTGAAAGGAGGAAACCCCCAAATCCAAAACGATGCCATCCACTCCCGTCACGCCGATATTCTGCAGTTCTTCCTTCATATTGGCATAATTGCTGCGGATAATGGTGACTCTGTCTTTGTATTCCGCCAGGCGCTCCCCGGCGGCTCTGATGGCATCCGCATCCTGGTCAATCCCAATCAGCCTGCCCTCTCCTGACAGCCGTTTTACCACTTCGCCGGCATGTCCGGCTCCTCCAAGAGTTCCATCCACATAAATTCCGTCCGGTTTGATATTCAGTTGTTCGATTGTCTCTCCTAATAAAACGGAATAATGCTTAAACTCCACGCCAGTCTCCTTTAAATGCTAAATCCTAACTCTGCCATATGCTCTGCGATATCGTCCATCTCGTCTTCATCGTAAGTATTTTCCAGCCATCTGCCCTTATCCCAGATTTCCACCCGGCTTAAGACTCCGACTAATACCACGTCTTTCTGTAAATCTGCATATTCTCTCAATACCGGCGGAAGCAGGATTCTGCCCTGCTTGTCCAACTCCACCGCTGCTGCGCCTGCGAAGAAAAATCTGGAAAATTTTCTCGCATCCTTGGAGGTCATGGAAATGTTTCGGAATTTTTCCTCAATGTTATGCCATTCTTCGTTGGGATACACAAACAGACACCCATCTAATCCCTTTGTCACCACAAATTCACTGCCTAACTGCTCTCTGAACTTGGATGGCACGATGAGCCTGCCTTTCGGGTCCACTGTGTGATTGTACTCTCCCATGAACATAACACAAACACCTGCCTTTTCATGGAACAAACCGCTCTGCGCTATTTCTTCCACAAGGTTGGGATTTGCTCACCACTTTGAACCATTTCCCACCACTTTCCTCCACTTTTATGACTATCTTACCCCATTTTTTATAAAAAAGCAATACAAAACACATGTTTCTGTGCCTGAAACCGTGTTCCAAAAACTGCCAGAAATCCCCCGTTTTTCCGCAAAAATACCATTTTTCCCGAATCCCGTAACAAAAAAAGAAGCCCGCTTACGCGAACTTCTTTTTTTCATCTTCTGCTAACAAATATTCACTTTTTCTTTTCTCTCTACATACTCTTCAATCAGTTTATCCAATTCCGTACTTTTTTCGTAATAAGTTTCGAATTTTTCTTTCCGTAAAAGCGCTTCGTCCAATTCTAATCTGACGGACTCGATTTTTCTCTGTAGTTGCCTGATTCTCTCCATTCGAAGCCTCCTTAATTGACAGCTCTTCCTTGAGAAGAAGTCTCTGATAGAAAAATATCTTTATTTACATATTACTACTTTTTTGCCTAAAATGCAATCAAAACAGACTGTCATTTTTCGACAATAACCACAAGATGTTGTGTTTTCCCTTCAGGTATGCTTCAAGAAGTGCTCTGCACGCCTCTCCGCCAGCACCTCTAACATTCCCTGCAGCGCCTTGTGGTTTACTGTCACAATGTGTCGGATATCCTCCTCTACACCATGCTTTCTGGCAAGATACTCGTCATGCGCCCCCTGAATGTATTCGCAGACCGCCTCCGCATTGCGAAACTGTTGTCCCTCTTTCGACAAAAGCGTGACTTTTTTCGCCTCGCCGCTCCTAATAAAGCTGCGCAAATCCTTCTTTAGCTTCTCCTCATAAGAGCAGTGCTCCTTTAACCCTCCAGGATATATTTTGTTATGGGGAAAGGTAAAATAATCTGCCAGATAATGGCTAATCTGCCCTAAGTCCATATAATACTTCCTGCCCTTTTTCTCCACTGCCTTCTCTCCCTCGGAAAGCCGCTTGATATGCTTTTTTATGGAAGGAAAGGTTCCTGTCATTTCGTGCTTTTTATAGAGGAAGGACGGTTTGATATCCGGCAGGATGCTTCCAATATAAAAAGATAATTTATGCTTTTTTAATTCCTCGTCACCTAAGCTGTCTACCATGCACTTCGCAAGAGATATGTGGGATTTTTTTCTCATGTGCCGCCCCTTTTTCTGCGCACCGGGTGCATATGGGATTTGCATCAGGTGCGCACATGCAAACCCTGTGTGAAAAATACTGTATGGCAACATTGACTGACTACAACGCTGTCCGTTGAAAAATTAGGCAAAATGGTTTGTCTGGATATCAATGATACAGCAGTATACTCTGTCTAACCGCATTATACGTCCGTCCGGTACGGAATACAAGCCATTTTCTGTGAATTTTTTAAGAACGCCTCAGCAGCGTGTCATTCCATCAGGAATAGAACCTTCGCCCGGCAATCCGGGAATAACGCATGACGTCTGGCGCACAGAAAAGGATGCCGTAAAAACAGCATCCTTTTTCTCTTTCCCTAATCACAGCAGCAAAAGCTTGCACACTCTGTCTCCTTGCAGCTGCATGCATTTTTTCCTGCAATTCCGATATGGTCGGCAGTGCATTTGCAGTCTTCGTTAAATTTACATTTACATGCTTCGCAGGCAACGTCAATCTGTTTTGACGGCTCGCCTGCTGCATTTCTTGCTCCGTCCTTCTGCTCCACAAAGCTGCCGCAGCAGGTTTCTTCGGTTCTCTGGGCGCTTTTCCCTTTCACCTTGATATCCCCTTTACAGCAGCATTTGTTATCATTATAGATACAGTTTGTCACGATGCAGTCTAAGTTTGGCATGTTCCCTTCTCCTTTCTAGTGTACCCTGTGCAGATTTGTCTGCTCCTTTGCAGTATCCGCATTTTTCTGAGCGAATACTGCTATTAGTATGTCACCGGATACGGAGAATATTTTTCTCTGGTGGAGGAAAGTGGTGGATTTTATGGGAAATTTTTCTATTTATTTTCTTCCTGCGGAATCTCTTTACGGATTTCCTTGGTGCGGATTTCTTTACAGATATCCTCAATGAACTGTGCTAAAGGTTTCACACCCTCGTCCCCTGCGAAGCGGCTTCTTACCGATACAGTGTGGTCTGCTTCCTCCTGTTGTCCCACTACCAGCATATAAGGCAGTTTATCCAGTCTTGCCTCACGGATTTTAAATCCAATCTTCTCGGAACGGTTATCCACCGTGGCGTCAATGCCGTTTGCCTTTAATTCTTTCAACACCTCATTAGCATATGCCTCGTACTTATCGGAAATCGGCAGGATACGCACCTGCTCCGGGCAAAGCCAGGTCGGGAATTTTCCGGCATATTTTTCAATGAGCCATGCCAGAGTTCTCTCATAGCAGCCCATGGAAGTTCTGTGGATGATGTAAGGACGCACCTTGTCGCCATTCTGGTCAATATAATACATATCAAAGTTTTCTGCAATGGCGCAGTCTAACTGAATGGTAATCATGGTGTCCTCTTTGCCGTAAACATTCTTTGCCTGAATGTCAATCTTCGGTCCGTAGAATGCAGCCTCACCGTCTGCCTCCACAAAGTCCACGCCTTTTTCCCTTAAGACCTCTCGCAGCGCCTCCTGAGTTCTGTTCCAGTAATCGTCATCGCCAAGGTATTTTTTCTTGTTTTCCGGGTCCCATTTGGAGAGGCGGTAAGTCACGTCTTCCTCTAAGCCCAGAGTCTTTAACACATAATATGCTAAGTCAAAGCAGCCCTTCAACTCTTCCTCTGCCTGGTCCGGACGAATTACCAGATGCCCCTCTGTAATGGTAAACTGGCGCACACGGGTCAGTCCGTGCATTTCGCCGGAATCCTCACAGCGGAATAAGGTAGACGTCTCACTCATGCGGTAAGGCAGGTCACGGTAGGATTTCTGGCTGTTTTTGTATACATAATACTGGAACGGGCAGGTCATAGGGCGCAGGGCAAATACTTCCTTGTCCACCTCCTCGTCTCCTAACACAAACATGCCGTCCTTGTAGTGGTCCCAGTGACCGGAAATTTTGTAGAGGTCGCTCTTTGCCATCAAAGGCGTTCTGGTGCGGACATAACCCCACTCGTTGTCCTCTAAATCTTCAATCCATCTCTGGAGCTTCATAATCATCTTTGTGCCCTTTGGTGTGAAAAGAGGAAGTCCCTGACCGATAACGTCCACTGTGGTAAATAAGCCCATCTCACGTCCCAGTCTGTTGTGGTCGCGGCGTTTTGCGTCTTCCATACGCTCTAAGTGCGCCGCCAAATCTTCTTTTTTATTATAAGCCGTACCGTAAATTCTCTGCAAACGGGCTTTATCTGAATCGCCTCGCCAATATGCCATGGAGGAGGAGGTCAGCTTAAATGCCTTGATTCCCTTGGTGGTCATCAGATGCGGTCCTGCACAGAGGTCCACAAACTCGCCCTGGTCATAGAAAGAAATTTCAGACCCCTCCGGCAAATCCTCAATCAGCTCCACTTTGAACGGCTCGTTTCTCTCCTGCATGAATTTGATTGCCTCTTCCCTCGGCAGAGTGAATCTCTTTAACTCATGACCCTCTTTGATGATTTTTTTCATCTCAGCCTCTAAGTTGTCTAAATCCTCCCTGGAAAACGGCTCTGCATCAAAATCATAATAGAAACCGTCCTCAATCGCCGGACCGATGGTAACCTTCGCATCGGGGAATAAACGCTTTACTGCCTGTGCCAGTACATGGGAGGCAGTGTGGCGGATAACCTTTAAGCCCTCCGGGTCATTTGCCGTCACGATATTTAACTCGCAGTCCTCTTTTAACTCCGTGCGCAAGTCTACGATTTTGCCGTTTACCTCTCCGGCACATGCCACTCTGGCAAGCCCCTCGCTGATATCCTTTGCAATGTCATATACGGATTTTGCTTCGCTGTATTCCTTTACGGAACCATCTTTTAATGTGATTTTCATTTTTCTAAACCTCTTTCTTCTATTTTCTTAACTGAACTTCCTGCATTTTTTGTCCCACAGTTTTCTTTTATTCCCAAAACCGCCGGGGTAAGCTGTGCAGCTGCCCGGATTTACCGGAAAGATAATTATTCGTCGTCTTCCGGCTCAAAGAAATCCTCTTCCTCTTCATCCTCTGCCCAGTTGTGAATATATGTTGTACCGTTATTACACCCGTACCTCGCATTTTTCCTCGGAGAACAGAGCATTCCAAGAATGACGCCGGCAAGGGTGCCGATAGTGACAATCAAAATCCCATCTAACTTTGTGACGGTGACTGTCTCTGACAGCTTCGCCAAAGTTTCTTTCCATTTTTCCATTTTCGTTTCTCCCTTCTGAAATATATAAAAACCTTTTTACAAGTTTTTTTCTAAATATAATTTCTTCACATAGGAAATATCACATAATAAAAATTTTCCCCCCAGTGAATCAAAAATCCCTGACAAAATAGTACTATCTTGTCAGGGACGATAAGCATTTACCGTGGTTCCACCCGGATTCATTTACCCTATATGCCAGCATCGCTTGCTTCTTCCGCTGTCAATGCCGCCTGCGCAGACAACTTCAAATCATCTTTCCTGCTGCACTGCAATCATAAGGAAAATCTCATATTTGATGATAACGGTATCACCGGGCTGTATGAAAGCCTCTCCGGGGTGGTCTTCCGCCGCTTCCTAACAGGACGCTTGCAGCGCTCTCACGAGGCGTCCCTCTCTGGGTTATTTCACGGTTTACTCTTCCCATCAACGATTTCTCTCTGTATCTTTCAATCCGATTGTAATACCATTTTTACAATCTGTAAAGTGTTTTTTATCTTCCGCAGCAATGTTTGTATTTCTTGCCGCTGCCGCATGGACATGGGTCGTTGCGTCCTACCTTTTTGCCTACCACTACAGTACCGGACTTCTTCTGCTCTAAGTAAAGCCTTCTCTTCGTATCCTTGTCAAAAATCTCGTCCCACTGGGGCAGCTCGTACAGCCAGTCTGCTTTTGCGTCCACCATATTTTTGTATAATCTCTCTTTATCAAAAGCAAGGCTTACCTTCGTATCCTCTTCCATGGTATCAATGGGGTTTGCCTCCACAAGGCTGTCGTTGATGCCGTCTAAGAAGCCTGTCATCTCCATCACGGATAAGCCGTATTTCTCAGCAAGCTCCTTTACAGTTCCCTCTACCTTTTCCTCCGGATTGGTCAGAAGCTTTTCATAAACACCCTTTTCTAAAAGAAAGTATCTCTGCCAAAATCTCTGCAGTTCTCCTTTGTTTGCTTTTTCATTATAGGCAACTGCCTGCCACTGTTCTAATAATGCCATAATATTTTCCTCGTTTTCCATGTAAATTATAGTTGCAAATACATGCGATTATTATTATACCAAAGTTTGTACATTTTTTCAAAATATTTTTTCTGTAAAATTCATTCGCGGCAAAATTTATTTGTGGCAAAATTTATTTGCGACAAAATTTATTTTGTTTTCTTGACGTACCGCCGTTTTTTCGCTAGGATAAAAGAAGTTACAGAAAAATTTATGTTTTCAGAAAGGCAGTTTTTATGAAAAAAGTAAAACAAATCCTTGCCCTCGTGGGCGTTGTCGTTTTAATCGGACTCTATGTTTCCACCCTTATCTGTGCGGTGTCCTCCAGTGAAAATTTTATGAATCTGCTGATGGCGTCTATCTATGCCACAGTAATTATTCCTGTGCTGTTATGGGCGTATTCGTTTATTTATAAGCTGACAAGGAAGAATGACAAGACAGAAACAGATGCCTAGTCCGTTTCTGTTGTTTCTTCCGTCACCTCCTGCAGAGCTTCTTCTGTTTCCGTATCCTCTGCCGCTTCTTCCTCTGTGCTTTCCTCTTCTGCCGTCAAATCTTCCACACTCTTGTTAAAGCCTGTCGCCACCGCAGAACCCACCAGATAAATCACATCGCTGTCTGCCATTTTCAGGTAATACTGGCTGGTAATCTCATTCTGATTTCCAATGAGAAGCGTAATCTCACCATTTTCTGTCGTAATTGTAATGGTATTGGACGGCTTTTCCAGTCCAAAATCATCTAGGTTCTCATATTCTGTCACCGACTCCTCCGCCGTCACATTTACCGCCTTGCTCAACAGGGTTTCCACCTCATCCTCATCCATATCCACCGAAGCGTCTCCGTCATAATGCCAATCCTCCCCCTCTTTGGTAAAGGATAACTGCTGCCCTTCTAACTGATAGGAAAATTTTGTGATATCCGAAACCTCGAAATCCGTGACGGTAATAGTTTCCGCCTTTTCTTTTTCCTCTTCTTTTTTCTCCTGCCTGTCGTTATAATACCGGATTCCGGCATAGGCAGCGCACAAAAGCGCCACCACTGCCAGTAATGCCAAAAGCTGTATTTTCTGTTTTTTCATTACTTTTTCCTCCTTACTGCCCAGATAACAATACCTATGACAATTAACAGCACCGGAACAAAAATACTTGCCGCCAGGCCGCCTAACATGGCTGCAATGGAAGTAACGGTGATGTTGCTGAGGGTAAATTCCTTCACCGGAATCGCCGCATTCTGCTCACCTTCCCCTGCCATTGCCACGATGCAGTCCGTAAACATTGTGACGTTGCTGCCGGAAACCACAGTATCTGCGGAATCCGTAAACAGGTCAAAGGAGCCTGCCACAACAATCTGCGAGGTTTCTTCTCCCACAGTTTTTTCTGCCGCCAGCGCTATGGTAAAGGGTCCTGCCACATCCCCGTCTTCCATCTGAGAGGTGGTGGCGTTTGCCGCATCCACTTTGGAAACCGACTGTTCCGTGGTGGTGAGCAGCGGCGTATATACGATTTCTTCCGACGCCGTATCATACGAAAAGCCTTCGCTGTAAGGCGCAAAAATATATTTTCCGCTGACAGACGAGGTGTAGCTGCTGTATTCCACCTCCGGCAGCAGGTAATACGGAATGCCGTTATAATAGTAAGAAGCGTCATTTTCCATGACAATGCCCTCTACCCGGCTGATTCCATATGCCGCTAAAATACTTTCAAAATTAGTCAAATTTTTATGCTCATAGCTGGTGATAATCAGCGCTTTTCCGCCCTTCTCTAAATATTCCGTCACCTTCTTTGCGTCATCTTCGGAAAAATCAGAGACAGGCGCATTGATAATCACTGCCGCTGCATCCTCGGGAACAGTGCTCTCCTTTAGTAGCGTCAGTTCCTCTATGGTCATATTTGCCTTTTCCACTGCCTCGGTAAACCCTCCGGCAAGGGATGTTTCCCCGTGTCCGGTAATCTCATAAAGCTTCGGCAGCTCAGAGCTTTCTTTCGTGACATACTGGATAGCGCTGGTAATCTGCCCCTCCGCATCGTAGCCCTCTAAGGAGCTGCTGTAGGTGGTGTAATCATAAGAATACTGGTAAATATCCCCGAAGTCCACCACTCTGGAACGCTCTGCTCCTGCCACAATCAGGCTATTGGAACTGGGCGCTGTATCTGTATACTGCTGGTAAAAAACAGGGTTTGTGGCAGGGTTTACATACTCCACAGAGATATGCTTTGACAAATCTGCATAGCGGGTCAGGGTTTCCGCCAGCGTAGTATCCGCCGATTTTTCTGCCGCCAATACATAGATGGTTACATCCTGCTCTAAAGAAGCTACATATTCCTTTGTGGTATCGGTAATGGAATAGAGCTTTGTGGAAGTAGCGTCCACCGCCGTAATATCCGCAGGCAGCTCCCGCACCACAAAATTCACACCCACAGCTACAGCAAACGCCAGCACGATGGACGCCGCAGAAAATGCTCCCAGCGACAGCTTTTTCACGCTGAAGCTGTAGCGGCGTTTCTGTATCATCTGACAGCTCAAAAACAGGCAGAGCCCAATCACCGAAAGAAAATACACCACTCCCGTAATATCCAGACAGCCGTTCATAAAGCTTTCCATCGACGTGTACAAATCATAGGCGCCTAAAATTTTTGTCAGCAGGTTTCCGCCCGCAGAAATCAGGCTGGTAATACTTCCCATCATATATCCCAGGAAAAGGGCTGCGAAGGTCAGTACCGCCGCAATCACCTGGCTTTCCGTCAGCACAGACATCAGCATACCGATGGCAATGCAGGCGCAGCCGTATAGATAGAAGCCTAAAATTGCCACATAGCTCTCCCCCATGGGCACAGTTCCCCAGATGGATAAAACGAGCGGCGTCACTGCCACCACTGCCATCGCCGCGGTAAAGACGCCCACCATGGCAAAATATTTTCCCAGTACGATTTTCCCCAGAGAAACCGGGGACGTTAAAATCAGCTGGTCTGTTTTGCTGTGGCGTTCCTCCGCAAAGCTTCTCATAGTAAGCACCGGAACCGCAATCAGCATAATGAATGAGATTGCCGAAAGGGAGTAGGAAATGTAGGGATAACCGGAACGCAGGTTATAGGCATAAAAATACAGCCCGTAAAGCGCCAACACCGCTGCAATAAACAGCCAGCCCACCACCGTCCGGAAATAGCTTTTTATTTCTCTTTTAAAAATTGCAATCATGCTCCTATCCCTCCCTTTGCCGTCAATTCTAAGAATACATCCTCAAGGGATTTTTCCGCTGTTTTCATTTCCAAAATCGGCAGCTGCGCCGCTGCGCAGGCATGGAAAATATCTTCCCTGATGTCGCAGTCCTTTTTTGCAGAAACAAGCAGCGCCGCTGTCCCCTCTTCCCGCTGCTCCGACTGTTCGCAGCGTTCCACTCCCGCAATGGCAAGCAGCGTTTCCTCCGCCGCCTCCGGTTCCGCCTTTATCAAGAGAGATATCTGCTGATTTCCCGTCATGCGCTCCAACAGATTTTCCGTGCTGTCACTGGCAACCAGCTTTCCCTTGGAAATAATAAAAACATGGTCACAGACAGCGGAAATTTCCGTCAGAATATGGGAACTCAAAATTACAGTATGATTCTCCCCTAATTTTTTTATCAGGTCACGGATTTCAATAATCTGTTTCGGGTCAAGCCCTACGGTGGGTTCGTCTAAAATAATGACCTCCGGCTTTCCTAACACCGCCTGGGCAAAGCCCACACGCTGCTTATAGCCCTTGGACAGATTTCGGATGAGACGCCCGGAAACATCGGATATTCCTGTCATTTCCATTGCCTCTTCCACCTGTTTTGCCCGTTTTCCCTTTTCTATCTTTTTTAATTCCGCCGCAAAATCCAAATACTCCTTTACCGTCATATCCATATAAAGGGGCGGCAGCTCCGGCAGATATCCTACGCACTGCTTTGCCTTTTCCGGCTCTAAGGAAACATCCACCCCGTTAATTTTTACGGTTCCGGAGGTGGCTGCCAAGTAACCTGTAATCATATTCATGGTCGTAGATTTTCCGGCGCCGTTTGGTCCTAAAAAGCCGTAGATTTTCCCCGGTTCCACCTGCAGCGACAGGTCATCCACCGCTACGTGGCTGCCGTACCGTTTTACAAGATGCTCGATTTCAATCACGTTTCTTCCTCCTTTTTCTGTCACATCCTCATGCACTTACCCTATCAGATAATAATTTATGCCGCAGCAGCTATAAATTTGTCCAATGCGGCAAATTTTCCTGATAAGTATTCTTATTTATACTAAACATGAATTGTGTACAAAAGCGGGAAAAATTGTGATAATTATGTGAAAGATAGAACACAGGCAGGGACTGCTGAATATCCCTGCCTGCTCTGTGATTTGCCTGCTATGCCTTTTTGGTATACGTTCCGGCTGGTGTTCTACTGCCCGGTGTATGTCTGAACTATTTTTTCTATGTCGTAATCCGGCGCATATTGTTTTGCTATATCGCAGATAGTGCGAATCTCTTCCGGCTCTTCTTCAAGCATGTCCGCAATCTCTTCCGCCGAACAGCCCTTCTCTAATTTCTTGCATACCAGACTGACCAGCTTCCGTGTTTCCCCTTTGCTAATGCCCTGTTCCATGCCCTGACTGATTCCCTGTTCCATTCCTCTGCTAATTCCAACCTCAAGAATGTTCATCTGCACTGCCTCCCATTCTTCCGATTCTTTTACTTCTGATACAATTTTATCCAGTTCCACAATCCTGTCATCTTTTATCTGGATTTCAGGATTGTCTAACTTGGTGTTCCGCATATATTGTAACAGACTTATCAGCTCTTTGGAACCATTTTTACTGCTCATATTCAAAAAAATTTTAGTTGTGCCGTCCTCAAGGTGCAGCCCCTGTATTTCCTCACACTGCTCTGTAAAGGTATACTTTGCCCTGTCCTTTCCGAAAATATCTTCCTGTGTGATAAAAATAATAATTGTAGACGGAAGTTCTTTGTATTTTGTCTTTTTCCCCGATTTTAGGATTGGG